>Ga0265294_10003564_pt1 | contig 19861 bp, 13 predicted proteins | sample MunlanPumphouse3_FD_192504 | JGI IMG/M metagenome (GOLD analysis project Ga0265294, IMG submission 192504) | Groundwater microbial communities from a municipal landfill in Southern Ontario, Canada - Pumphouse #3 | ecosystem: Environmental > Aquatic > Deep subsurface > Groundwater | place...
AAAAAAGCAAGGATTAAGATATTTAAAGTGAAAAACGAAGAGGCGAGGGTTCACTTCATCCCCACCCTAAAGGATGGGGTATTCGTGACCCTCTGCGCTCCCTTAGTAATAATTGTCTGAAGAAAGACATCAGATAACATTTATTCGGTGTACTATGTCGAATCTCATCGAAAAAAGAGATGATATGAGGACGAAAATAACATCCTCATAATCAGAATAAAATCAGAAATTTTATTACCTATTAAGAGAAACGAAAGGACTTAGAGAAGCTGCTTTCCAGCTCCATCGCCGGATTTGCACTCGTAAACTTCCGTGATCTTCATGATGGCAAGGGCTTTTGCAGGGAACCTCTCTCCCATTTTCTTGACAGTCTTATACATATTCTCATATTCTTCCCCGTCAGTTTTAATCTCGAAATCCCCTTTTATCTGATAGCAGCCCTTGATCTCGGGACCCCATACATAGATTGCTCCCCTTGGATTTTCTTCAAGGTTGTGGCGAGTCTTATGGAAGTAGTTATCCGCAATCCATATTGTCTCTCGATCTTCCTGAAGCTTACAAAAGCCAATTGGTATGACATTCGGATCTCCATTTCTGGAAGCAGTTGCAAAGGGAAAGATCTTCATTTTTGCAAAGTCTTCTACCATTTCGTTGCTTAATTTTACCATTTAATTCACCCCTTCATTAGATCTATATTTACCAGAATAAATTTTTACACATTACACTATCACACTATCACCCTATCACTTATTTAATAATTTAGAGGGTTGATGGTGTTTTGAATTATAACTAACTAAAGAGCGACAAATATATAAAAAATTGGTTATCAGGGATTGGAGCAAAGAAGAATACTGTTCTAAAATTCGTAAAATTAAAGTCAATTGAAGCATCTTGAAAAAAATCCATCTTAAAGGTCTAAAGTCACTGAACTTACTGCCCCCCAGGAGCCTCTTTAAATCTTATGCTCACACAAGCATTTAATTTTAAGAAATATCAGTGACTTCAGACCTTTTATAATGGTAGTACTTGCTTTTGTGGGTTTACTGTACTGGTTTGTTACAAGTTTGGGTATGTTTGTGGTAGAGTTAAGTGGTCTTACTTCTTAACCCGAAATATAATGGATAATCATTATATATCAACTTATTTATATAAAATTTTTCAGTGTATTAAAAGTTATGTTTGAGTAAAAAGTTTCAAAGTAAAGAAAAAAACTTCAAACACATATTAAGGTTGATAACACCATTTTTGTTAAACAGCATTAGTTCAAAAAGAAAATAATGTTTATCACTCTTTCGTCACCACCATTAACTCCATTAAACAGACTTTCTTTAATAGTTCAGACCAGGACAGATTTAGCTCAGGTTTAAGGGAGTTTATCCTGTCAGTCTGAGGCCCTTTTGAACTCCTATTGCTGAAAACCATTTGAATTTTATCCAGTAGCTCTTTCCATGAAAGCTTTAAATCCGATCTGAGAGCATTTATTTTTCAAGTTCGTGGTCGGAAAGCCCTACTGTCATATCCATTGCATATAGTCCCGCACCATGTTTAACCGGTTCTTCAGTCATCCCTATTCCTCCTGTTCCCTTTCTATGTCTTCCAGTTCTTCCTTAATATAAAATGTATTTACTCTTCTTAAAAACACCTGATAATTAGATAATTCGTAGGATAGTTACTAATTAATAATTATCAATACCTTTTTATACAATTATACTTATGGTAATCCCCGACAGGTCGATTGTTCCATTCAGACACAAAAACTTCCTCCTTAATCATTTGTTGTCACAAGACCCCTACTAAACTCCCGGTTATCGACCTGTCATTTCCTCTGTTTTTAGAAAAAGTTTATTCTGTAAAAAGTTCGAATACTACAACTTGCACCAAATTATGGGGATATATAATAACAAAAAAGTATAGGCTGTATTGTAGAGATTGTGCACAAAAGTTTTTTCAAAAATTATCCTGATAAATGTATAATGCTCTCTTTTTAAGAATCATTCAAATTAATATAAGGAAATCAGTTTTCTAATTGTTCGGATATCTAAGTAAATCTATTTTTATTTATTTTTCTTTAATCTCCGTTATTGCATGTATTAAAACAGATATTAAATTCTGTCCCTTGATCTCTTCCAATTTTTATTTTACCGTCTAACTGATCGACAAGGGTACTTACAAGTTGCAGACCGAGTGTGTCTGTGTTTTCTAAATTAATATTGTCTGGGATGCCAATTCCGTTATCTGAGACTGTAAGGGTGTATTTTGTGTTTTTTCTTTTAAGCTCGTCTTTACTATTCGACTCATTTATAACCCCTTCACTGAAGAGCTTAATTCTAATTGTACCTTTATCCCGCCCCTGGAATGCATATTTGAGGGAGTTTGAAATAAGTTCGTTAACAATCATTCCTAAAGGAACTGCAATATCTGTATCAAAGAACACATTATCCTCAAGATCCAGATCTAAACTAATACCGGAATGTCCAACACTATAAGTCTGGAAAAGGTTTTCAGCAAGCTTCTCAAGATATAACGAGAAATTCAGCTTTTCAAGCCCTTCACCTTCATGCAGTTCCTTATGGATATACGCGATAGACATTACTCTGTTCTGGCTTTCCCTGAAGGCTTCAAGAACTTCGTAGCTATCTAAATGGTTTTTATTTCTGAATTTTTCAGCTGCAAGGTCCAGAAGAGAGGAGATAACCTGTAGATTATTCTTAATCCTGTGATGAATTTCCTTATTACGGGCAGTCTCAATTTTTGCAAGGGCTTCTTGAGCCACTTTTTTCTCAGTAATATCCCTGAATGTTACTGCAAATTGACCTTTTTCAATCCTATCGATTTGAATAGTAAACCATTTGCCTGGCATGTTGCCAAAATTCTCAAACTGAATAGATTCGCCTGTCTGGTCAACTTTTTGATAAGCTTCAAACCAGTAATCTTCAACATCAGGCCATATTTCACGCATGGTTTTACCAATTTGTGCTTCCCGCTCACAACCTGAAAGTCTTGCTCCAGCAGGGTTTATATCCAAAATTAATAAGTCACAGAGTGTACCATGCTCATTATAGATTGCTTTGCAATTTGCAAAGCCTTCACTGATAGAATTGAATAAAGTTTGATACTGTTCTTTACTCTTGCGTAGGGCTTCCTCTGCTTTTTTACTTCTGGTTATGTCTTTGACAATAGCCGAGATAGCAGTCAGTTTTCCAGTGACATCGAAAACTGGGGAAAGAGAGAGTGAGACATTTATTATTATACCATCTTTTCTTAATCGCAAAGTCTCATAATGCTCAACTTTTTCTCCCTTTTTAATTCTCTCAATTAATGCTTCCATTTCGTGATCTGATGGGAATGGCACCAGAGTAGTCATATTCTTTCCGAGAATTTCTTCGGCTGTATAGCCGTATATCTGCTCTGCTCCTTTGTTCCAGCTTGTGATAATACCATCAAGGGACTTAGTTATGATAGCATCATTTGATGATTCTACGATATTCGCTAGATACCGAATTTTTTCTTCTGCCTGCTTGCGTTCGGTGATATCTGTAGTGATGCCCATTAGTTGACGGATTCCTGAATGCAGTTCGATTACCGAACCTTTTGAGCTCAGCCAGTGGATACTGCCATCCGGCAAGAATATGCGGTACTCCTGATCGTAGAAGTCTTTACATTCAATCGCTTTATTCCAGGCTTGTGCAACCCGCTCCTGATCCTCGGGATGGATCATAGAAATAAATTCCTCGTACTTTATGGGTGAGCTTTCGGATCTACCAAGCAGAGCATTCATTTGAGGCGTTATTTTCCAGTTCGCCCGAAGATCCCACATCCACATTCCAGCTTTTGAACCCTCCAATGTTAACCGCAGATGCTCTTCGCTTTCCTTTAAAGAATCATAAGCCTTCTCAAGCTCTTCTGTACGTTGTTTAACGAGCTCTTCTAAATTGTCGAGGGTTTCTTTTAGTTTAGCTTCTGCTTTTTTTCTTTGAGTGATATCCATAAATGCGGCAACACCGCCACGCACATTACCTTCGGCATCATGTAATGGACTGGCTGATCCCAGAAGGGCCCTCCATTCCCCACCTGGCAGCAGTACATCTATCTCTTCGTTGCGCACGTCGATGCCTTTAAAAGCAGCTTTTTGCATGGGTAATTCGTCTGTAGCCAATTCATGGCTTTTATGGAAGTAACGCCGTACAGGTACGATATTAGCTGATACGTTTTCTCCAGTTTTAACTCCATAGAACTCGTTTGCCATCTTGTTGCCGGTTATATTATCGCATTGAGGGTCGTGACTAATCAAGATGGCAATAGGCGCAACTTCCATAACTGTCTCTATTTCTTCGGCCCGCTGATGAGTTTTCTCTTCAATCTGCTTTCGTTCGGTAATATCTATAAAAATTATAGCAATCTTTCCTTTCTCAGGACTGAATACGTAAACATCAAGGTATTTACACATTTTCTGGCTAAAAACTTCAAAATGCTTTGCTTTGTCTGTGAACGCTATTTCTAAATACTTTTCAACTCGCTTGCGGTCTACATGAGGGAACACTTCCAGTACAGTTCTGCCTAATATTTGTTCCCTCTTCATCCCTGTATGGAGTTCAAAAGCAGGATTTACCTCAAGGTAACGATAGTCATAGGGCTTACCTTCTTTGTTACAGATAATTTCTGCAAGGAGGAAACCATCTGTCATATTCATAAAGAGTGTGCGATATCGCTCCTCACTTTTTCGCAACTCCTCTTCTGCATGCCTGAGTTCTTCATCTTCCGTTAAGCGCGTTCTCAGGCTATTTAATTCTTTTTTCAAGGAATTATTCTCATATAAGAGTGCCTGATATGATATAGGCTCTTGGCTATCTGTTCTTTTAAAAACCATATATAGCCTCAAATTTAGATTTCCTGATTATTTAGCATCAGACTCAAAGATACAGGTTTACCTTTGAATGATTTTAAATTCAAAGTTTGTTAATTTTCCAGTCTTTCTTAGAGAACAATACATCCATCAAATTACCTGTATCTAACCCAAATTTGACAGAAGCACATATTTTGTAATGTCTAAATAGGCTTCATGCTTCTGTTTTCTTTATACAATTCAATGTTTTGTCTTGCATCTTATGATTTTTGACATTTTTCATTTTGTCAAAATATAATGTGTCAATGCAATGTGTTTTGTGTAATAAAATACTATATTAATTAGTAGATTCTGTCAAATTAGGGATCTAACAGAATAGCAGAATCTATTATTTATCCCCCAACTTTATATATAAAATCACTTATATATAATTTCTACAAATCTAATCGTTTATTATTCAGAGTCTGTAGTATATATTTTTTTGTTTCAAAAAAGATTTTTAACTTAATAGAAGTGTATCGTCTTAAAAAATTAATTGATTATCCTGACTCCCCTGAATAAGTTATCCCGATCCTTAACCCTCTTCAATTCTGAACCATTTAACTGAATTTTACTAACTATGTAACTAATTTTTCAATCCTTTTACTGCTTCTTCTTAGGCTATTTTTACTATTTTTCTGTATAATTTACATATTTACATATTGTACGTGAATACATACGCATTTTCATATTTCACAGTAAAAACTATACATACGTTCACTGTTAATCTGAAACCAATGCTCCCATTTATTTTCCGTAAACAGCCAAAAAAATACCTGGATTTTTTACCTCTAATATCTTTATGGTACTTATCTCTAGGTGTTTTTCCCTTTAGATATCCCATAATGCAATTACAGGGAAAGAAATAATACGATAGTTGAATATTTAAGAATCATCAACTATCGTTTTGCTTCTTGTTCAAGACCCTTCGGGTTCGGACAGAATGTCCAAGTTCTGTCATGGAGGTTATTATTTTTAATTATTGGGGTTCGATAACATTTTTTACCGTTTTTTCGGGTCTATCTTAGGACATCTTTTAGGCTAAATGAATTCTTGCCATTTTTGAATCAATCCGTTTTTAGAATGTGCCGTTTTTAGATTGTTCCGTTTTTAGGGTGTGCCATTTTAAATTGCGCCATTTTTAATGTTTTCTACATATCCTACTTATTAACTCCCTGACTCTCTAGAATCTGCCTTCCAGTATCTAGAGAACTTTGGTGGTGTGTTTAAACTACTCTATTTTATGGTATGACTGCCATATGTGCCGAAATAAAGTCTCCCTCTTTTAGCCTAAAATTATGTTAGAAGTATTTTTCTCCTGACATCGCCCTCTTGTATATATCTGATAATATATAGCCTAAACCATGATGTTTCTTCAGTTAACTATGGATGGAGAAAGGGACTCTGGATATTACCATTTTTATGAGTTTTTCCAATAAATTGAAAACAATGAAATTAAAATTTTCTCAGGCTTTAAAATTTCAGATATAGATTCAAAAGAAGATATAAATTCATAGAACCGACCTTCCGCAGATGTCTTCAAAAAAATAACATTTTTACTGTTATCGTTTTTGAAGAATTATTCTAAAATCTGCAGTTAATTTCTCGAATGAAGTTTCGAAAAATAGGTGCCGGAAGTATTCAATGAAGGCAAAAAATCGAAAATAATGGGATATTTCAAAAACACATATTGAGCAGCCAAGAAATTTTTTATAAAAAAACGACAGCAGCAAAAATTGTAAAAATTGAAGGGACATCTGCGGAAAGTGGGATAGAATAGACGACTCAGTTCCAAAATCTAGTGATTTTTGCATTTTTTGATTGAAACGTTGAATTTCCAAAAAGAATTCAGTCTTCAATCTAATTCAATATTCGAGCTCTACCGGCATCAATTAAAAGGTAATATTCAAAAGTTGCGACAATTTTCAAAATCTAGTGATTTTTAATATTAAGTTCATCACTAGATTTTAGCATTGTGTCGAATAGACCAAAAATAATAAAACTAAATACATTTTAAAATAAAATCTATAACATTTTATTTTTGGCTTGAAACTAACGCGTCCCACTGATTCACTCATTCCAAAAAATGGCTTTTAAGGGTAAAAGGTTTATCAGACTTGGTATTTTGTTTCGTATAATACAAAGTCCTTTTAGAAAACCTTAGCATCTTCCAACCAACATAAAAAATATTGAGAATCTTTTGCCTTATGTCATAAGAATCAATTTTCTCAATTTCATATTCAGGTCGTGTCCACAAGTTATTGATCAATTCAAAAAAAGCAAGTATATCCTCTCTATTTGAGAGAAATTTAAAGATATTCATATGGATGTGATTTTCAATAACTCATGCCCATTACAGGAGATTGTTGAAACGAAAATATTCTCAGTTGACGAGCGTATAACAATAATTAGTAGAATTATCACAATTATTGGAAAAAAAGAAGGAGAGAGTACGTGATGAGTTTTCTCATCACGTATTTTCATGCCAAACGCAAATAAATTGGGTAGGTTTCGGAAAAAAACCCATGAACCTGATCCATACTGTAATTCTAGCAGTTCAAAACTTTATCCAGGAAATACTGGTGAATTCTAAGGTCATCGGTTAATTCCGGATGGAATGCAAGTGCCAGCACATTTCCCTGCTCTGCAGCAACGATCATGCCTTCAAGCCTGGAAAGCACCTTCACGCCCGGCCCGCAGCTCACGATTCCCGGAGCCCGGATAAACACGCCCGTAAATGGAGAGTCAAGGATAAACACCTCAAGTTCTGCCTCAAAAGAATCCCTCTGCCTCCCAAAGGCGTTCCTGTTGACCCTGGTATCCATAATCCCGAGCAGTTCCTGACCTGTCTTTTCTACCTGCCGGTCTCCTTCCTTTGCAATGACAATCAGCCCTGCACAGGTCCCGAGGATAGGAACTCCCTTTGCAGCCGCTTCTTTTATCTCCTCTGCAATTCCCTCGCGGGCAAGCAGCCTGCAAAGCGTTGTACTCTCCCCGCCAGGAATCACAATTCCGCTGCACTCCGGCACAATTCCTTTGTGCTTTATCTCAACTACCTCAGCCTCAACCCCTCTCTCTTTAAGGGCTCTCCTTAAAGCATCAACATGCTCAGAAACCGCTCCCTGAATAGCGATTACACCTATTTTCATTAAAAACACCATTTTCCAGAATTAATCCGGCTTATAGAATCGAAAAATATAAAGATTAAACTGGTTTATTCTTACAAACCTGCAAGAATAAATCTGTTTTTAAAAATTGAATTTTAGCCTCTTGAAAGAGACTCGTTTTATATCTGGTAATTAGTCCGTTTCAGCTAAGCTCAGTAGAACCCGTAAATTAGTCCCCTTGAGTTTATCTCACCGAAATAACTTATAAATTAGTCCTCTTGAGCGAAGCGAAGCGAGCGAAAAGGACACCGTCCTCCCGAGACGGGACTCGGGCGAGACGGAAATCGGGTTGGTTTTACCAGCCGCGTTCCTGAAGGGCTTCCTGCACAGGGATCATGTCTGCGCTGATGCCTTTCATTCCTGCACCCACGCCTTTTGAGATTTCTGCAAGTTTTGCAGGGTTATCGTAGTTATTGACGGCTTCAACAACTGCTTTTGCCATCTTTTCCGGATTTTCGGCTTTGAAAATACCTGAACCGACAAAGACTCCGTCTGCACCAAGGCGCATCATGAGAGCTGCGTCGGCAGGGGTTGCAACTCCACCGGCTGCAAAGTTCACCACAGGCAGGCGCTGCATTTTTGCGGTTTCGACCACGAGTTCGATAGGAGCTTCAATCTCTCTTGCGACCATTATAAGCTCTTCTTTGGTCTTGCCTGCAAGGGCGCGGATTTCTCCCTGGATCTGCTTCATGTGCTTTACTGCCTGGCTGACGTCGCCTGTTCCGGCTTCTCCTTTGGTCCGGATCATGGCTGCACCTTCGTTAATCCTGCGGAGGGCTTCTCCAAGGTTTCTTGCCCCGCAGACAAAAGGCACTGTAAACTGTGTTTTGTCTATGTGGTAGAAGGGGTCGGCAGGAGTAAGGACTTCGGACTCATCTACCATGTCAACGCCAAGTGCCTCTAAAATTTCGGCTTCTACAAAGTGCCCGATCCTTGCCTTTGCCATAACAGGAATGGTAACCGTATCAATAATCTGCTGGACAATTTCGGGGTCTGCCATACGTGCAACCCCTCCTGCTTTTCTGAGATCTGCAGGGACGGCCTGAAGGGCCATAACAGCAACTGCTCCGGCTTCTTCTGCGATCCTGGCCTGTTCGGGGGTTGTAACGTCCATGATCACACCCCCTTTCTGCATCCGTGCAAAGCCCCGCTTGATAAGTTCGGTTCCATGTCTCAATTTTTCAAATTCCATGAATGTCATCCTCGTTGTTTTGATCAGGTATATATGATATATAAGTTATACTGCCGTGAGAAATATGTTCCACAGGTGAAACGGCCGCAAAGTCCTTTCCACCAGTTACAACCAGCAGGTTGCGGTTTTCAGTTTGATGTTTCTCAAGTGAATTGTGAATACGCTCAATAGTAAAAAGCATTATTTAAGCTATTCCTTAATTGTAGATTACAGATTAAATTAACTTACGATGATTTAAAATTTGTTGTTTTTTATACTGGAAGTCAACATTAAACTGTCTTTTGTATCAACAGGGTCTGGTTATCTACGAAATAATATTATTTTAACCTTCTCAATATAATAGTGCATTTAACACCGGGTAAGGGGCTTTATCCTCGACCCCCTTATATCTTTTCTTTACTCAATCTGCTCCGTGGAGGCTATATTATACAGGCCCAGCTTTATACAGATACTGACAGAAATCCAGATGGTAAATGCAGGGATGAATGATTTTAAAAATTCAATAAGTGTATCGTCAGGGTAACCTGCAATGCCGATAATACCAAACCCCGCGTCAAGAACGAGAGCTGATAACCCGAACATCATCAGTGTAATAAATACCCTGAGAGCCCTCTGCCCGGTACTTCCTTCATCTTCCGGGAGCCCCTTTCTGATTATAAGAAGATATGCCGTGTTTGTCCCAAGGAAAAAACCCGCTACTTCCCCGCTTATAAGTGACAGGGATACAAAAACTACAGGGACGGCAAACATAGCCGAATAAAAAAAGAGGTTCTTTTGCCTGAAAGCGAGTTTAAAATTCTCTTTTTCAAAAAAATCGTCCTTTAGTGGGCTTTTTAAGAAGTATGTGAAGACAACCAGAAGAGTTAAACCCAGGGCAGCCCCGCCGATCACGTCCCCTAAAAAATGCCTTCCAAGGTACATCCTTGAAAAAGCCATGAGCAACACCACCATGGGAGCCAGTCTGCCAGCTGTCCTGCTATTGAAGACACGGGAAGCCCCTCCCCAGAGGGCAGTGGTAAGTGCAACATGCCCTGAAGGAAAACCGAAAGGGGAATCAGGAAATACTTTCTGGAGGCGAAACGACTCCAGAATCTCCCTGTCCGGAAGTTTAAAAAAGCCTGATTCGCCGTTTCCATTAAAAGGAGATGTATTTTCTATACCATCTTCCAAGTTAAGTACCCGGCTGTCCACAAAATCCGGCCTCGGGAAAGCGATCAGTGCTTTAATGGTCTCGGTTAGAAGAGCAGTCCAGAGCAGCAGCTGGAACAGAAGAAAACCCTTTTTAAAATCAATCCCGAGGGTGGCAATGATTATTATGCCTGCAAAAAAAGCAGAAGACCCCATTGAAGTTATTATAATCATGAGAAAAGTGAACCATTCGGTCCCAAGGGACTGGAGGTAAAGTATAGGCTCGGTCTGGAACAAGAAAATAACTCCTGATTTAATATTTCTCGGCAGAAATCTATCCGACTTTACCAAAAAGCCGGGAACCTGTAAAAAGTTTGTGCTGACAATATAATATTTGGTTTATAAAAAGATTGGACCGGGTAATTGTCCGATTAAAAAAATTGAAGAAAAGGAAAAAATAAAGAACTGAAAAAAGAAAAAAATAAGGGAAGGAAAAGGAAAGAAAATCAGTGAAGGTCATTGCGGACTTCTTTCCAGCTCTTTCCTGCACAGATATTTTTTGCAATTTTTACTGCGTCAAGCGGGGTTTTTCCATACACTGAGTTACAGAAGGTCTCAACAAAGCGTCTGTCTACGGCAGCCCCTCCACAGGCTACAGGGACATCTTCGGATTCCAGAACCTCTGCAAGAACTTTGAGTCCCTCTTTTGTTGTACTCATGAGGGTTGTTCCCACAACAAGGTCGGCATTTGCTGCTTTTACGGCTTTGACGGCTGCTTCCACTGTTATGTCGTTTCCGAGGTCAACCACTTCGAAACCGTTTGCCCTGAGGATAGCTGCTACAATGTTCTTGCCTATATCGTGAAGGTCTCCTTCAATAACAAGGGATACCACTTTTCCCTCGTAACGGATCTCTCCGATCCTTTCCTGACAGAGTTTTACCCCTCCTATGAGAGCCTCATTTGCCAGCAGGATCTCAGGCATATAACTCTCTCCGATATCGTAAAGCTCACAAACGGTCTGAATTCCCGGCATAAGGGCATTTAAGACAAGGTCCGTAGGGTCTTTTCCTTTTTCAAGCAGGGCAACTGTGAGTCTTACAGTTTCCTCGCTATCTCCTTCAATCACTGCCTCTGTTACGGCTGCATAATCGGGGTCTTTCGGCCTGCTCTGCTCCTTAATGTGCCCTGCAGTGTACTCTTCCCGGCTCCTGTCTCCAAGGTCCACTCCGAGGCCGATCATGATCCCTTCATCAATAAGTTTTTTGAATTTCGCAGGTTCTTTTTCTTTCATCTCGAAAATCTTCTGGACTGCGATGTCAATATGCCTGATCATTCCTGCATCCCTCCCAGAACGTTTTCTTTCATGTTTCGCCCGATGCCGACTCCAATCTGCCTGATAAGATCTTCAACGTCATCATATCTTGGGATTGGAGTCTCTTTGCAGGCCCTGACATATGCTCTGAGATTTTCAAGCGGGGTCCCGTATGATACACCACATGCAGTCCCTACAATATCTGTCCCCTGCAGTATGCATTCCCGGGTCCTGTTATAAACCTGTTCTGGGGTTCCGTTTGGCATCAGGTCTATGACGTCCAGGCTTCCGAGTATGGACATATCGTTGCCAATTACCTGACGGCAGTACCAGACCGGGACGGTATCAAAGGAGAAGCAGTCGATTCCGCTCTGCTTGATATAAGGCAGCAGTTTACTGGAATCTCCGCAGATATGCAGGATCTGGGGGCAGCTTATTTCCTTTGCCAGTCTTCTGTGGGCAGGGAGTACAAATTCCCGGTATGTTTCCGCAGAAATCAGGCTGCTGGAAGCCGAAGGATCTGCAAGGAAGAGGATATGCGCCCCGTAAGCAGCCTGCAGCTTTCCGTAAGCTACAACAAAATCTGTTGCTGCATCAATGAAGGCATGGGCTTTTTCAGGATCGGTTTTTGTCCACCGGGCCATATTTTCAACGCCTGCTATGTGACCTGCTACCGTAAAGGGGGCGGTCAGTAAGGGGATGATAGGGAGCATCCCGTCGTAACGTTTCCTGAGTTCATCAATTGCTCCAAGAACTACCGGAATCCTTCCGGTTTCTTCCAGTTTGTCGGGCCAGGTCACATCTTCAGGGTTCGTATAAGCTGGTCCTGTTACCGGAGGCCTGTCTGGCTTATCCCAGTCAAGTTTACACCCCAGAACTTCAGCTTCAAGAGAGATGTCAAACTGGGGTCGCGCAGCCTCAATGCCACAAACTTCGTAAGAAGCGGCTGCAAGATCTGCCATCATTTTGCTGTCAAAATGGGCTTTTGGCCAGGAAGCATTGCAGATTGCCATTAATTCTGTTGTGGTCTGAGCCAGGGGGTTTGCAGGGGGTACATAATCGACCCTGCCTCCGAGCACTGCTGCCAGAGCTCGGCGGGTTGGAGTCATCTCGCTTACCATATTTTGGGTCTCCTTTTTTAATTCACACTTTTACATAAGATAGAATATTTAATAATATATTAAAGAGAATATATTTTACATTCAGATTACAGATTGAGGGTTTCGTTCTTTGAATGAAAATCGGGCTAAAGGAGTACTGGCCTGCTGCCAGGCAGGAGCCTGAAAAGCTCCGTTTTTGCTAACCCCTTTACCATCTCCTTTTCTATATTATGCAAGAAAATGCAAAATAAAATCGCGATTTTATAAAAGTCCACAGTTTTACTGTTTACTATTATTAGTATGTTTATCAAAATATTTAAACCGGATATATTTTGATAAAGTAGAAAAAATCATATAGATCTAAAATTTACGTTGAAAATTAATCAGTTTGGGAAGTTAAGTTTCAAATCGGCAGGCTTCAAGAGCCCTTTTCCTTATCCCTCCATAATAACATAGCACAAACAATTTTACTTGATATCTTCATGTAAGACCTTAAAATGATTTATCTTATTTTATGCTGAATCAGTTAAACAATTAGCTTAATCAGTTAGGCAATGACAGAAATAGACAATGACAGAAATTTCGGTTCTTATCTTTCAGGAATATTTCTCTTTAAAAATTATAACTATTGAGATATAAATCGTGCATACTTATATTATGACCAATAAAATTGAATGTAATTGCAGAATGGGAAGTGTTGTGTTCCAGGTTCAAAGTAGATTCGGAACATCATGAGAGCGTGACACCTTCCGGTAAAAAGATTACATGAGGGGGTTATATGAGTCGAACCAGATTACGAATCGTGATTATGCTTCTGTTGAGTTTTTTAAGCGCTTCAGGCTGCACCGGGACTTCTGATACTGATGATGCACCTGAACAGCCTGATTCGCCGGAACCTATCCCGGAAGGGCCGGAGGCTGAAGAGGAAGTGGAAAAAGGAACCGGAGGCAATGCCCTTGCTTCTGAGCCTGAGACAGTGAATTCTGAAACTACAGGTCAGATCCAGACCCTAACTGTTAATATCACAGCTGAAGATCAGGAATATCCTGCATATATTTCTGCTCCGGCTGAAGATGGAGAGTATCCGGCTGTAGTGCTGATACATTCATTTAACGGCCTTGAGCAGGGTTATCAGGACATGGCAGACAGGCTGGCAGCAGATGGGTTTGTCGTGGTTGCTCCTCAATGGCAGACCTATTCCCGCTCTCCTTCGGATTCCGGAGTTGAAGCTCTTGTCAGGAGCAGCATCAATTATCTGAAAAACAGGGATGATGTTGACCCGGAAAAGCTGGGCTTAACAGGTTTTTGTGCAGGCGGCAGGTATACCATGCTTTTTCTGCCCCAGGTGGAGGAATTTAAATCCGGGGTTGCATGGTACGGTTTTCCTTACTCGGGCGGAACTGAAGTACAGCCTGACGAGCCTGCAAGCATGATTGACCAGCTTGAAGACCCGATGCTTATCATACACGGGACAAGAGACGAGCCAAGTAATATCTCAGAAATTTACAGGTATGCAGGCGAACTGGATGCAGCTGACAAATATTTTGAGCTGAAAGTCTACCAGGGCGAACCTCACGGCTTCATGATTAAAGAAGGAGAACTTTCAGAAAGTTTTGTGGCACAGGACGCGTACGATGAGATGGTTGATTTCTTTAACAGGACTCTGAGCAACCCGGCACCGGGGAATTCTTCCCGGTGAGATTTACTTTCAGAAGTCTTCTAGAAAGCATAACCCGGAATATGAGGATTGTCTCTGAAAGCGGGCAGGAAGATATATCTGAAACCGGGGATGCGACCATTCTATCAGTAAATTTTATTTTTTTAAAATTTTAATCCGTTCAGTTCTGCAAAATTTTACTTTTTTCAGGGAAAACAGAGATATATTTATCACTTTCAAGAAGATTTTTCTTAAAAAATTAATTTTTATCGTATAATTATTATAGATTATTAAATACAACTTTGCAACTCCCAAACACGATTTTTCAAAAAGCAAATATAGCTTTAATTAATATAATTAAATAAAAACGCTTTTTTTCCAGGAACACAGTCCATGGTAAACTCAATATCTCACCTGGGAGTGGGTATTCTTATTGGCCTGGCTCTGGGCCTGAGAGGGAAGAAGCTGAAAATAGTAGCTTTTCTGTCCGTTCTCCCTGATCTGGATGTTATTCCATACTCGGTATTTATTTCTGTTAGCAATAGCCTTACCCATGACATAAGAACCCAGTTTTTTTATCTTTTTGGCCACAGGGAGTTCATGCATTCAATTCTTTTTATCGCCCTGGTTACATTTTTAATCTGGATTAAGACAAGAGACCCGATATTTACCTTTGGAGGGTTTCAGTCCATTTCATCCCATGTTTACCTGGATTATATAACGACCTGGAAAATGAGACCCTTCTATCCGTTCAGTACAGACGCATCCATAATTGGAGCTGTCTATTTTTATGACCCATTCATAAATCTTCTTCCGGTCCTGCCCCTCTTAATCATGATTGTGATAGGTTTAAAGCAAAGAGGGATGCTGAATGGCAGGTTAAATAACTTTTATAATTTTATTAATAAGATTGATGACAAACTTTATGCCTCCCTGATTCTCGTTTTCCTGCTCTGGCTTGTTTTTATGCCGGTTTCAAAAGCCTTTCTTATCAACCATATATCAGGGACAGAAGAAGCTCAGATAAGTTACCAGAATACCTACCCCGAATCCACAAATAAATTCCTGACTGCATACTCTTATAATTCAACCCATTACAAAATTATGAAGATCAGCTACCTTTCAGGAATCGAAAAGTGCGAGTACATTGAAAAAGTCTCGATAAACGGAAATATCCCTGATGCTCCGACCTATATTGAAAGAGCCAGTAACCTCTACAGTTCCGCTGTCCCCCAGGAAATTGACTATCCGGTTTATGAAGTCTCCAAAGACGGCGGCTTTGTAACCGTGACTCTGAGTGATGCAAGAAACCCTTATGTCGAAAACTGGGCTTATTTTAAATCTGTTTACAGATTTATTTTTAATGAAGAAAATGGAGAATACCAGGTTTATGCGAGTGTCCAGGGGGGAAGTGAAGAAAAACTGGGTGAAAACTGGTTCAGGTAAAACTTTTGGAATAATAATTTAACAGGCAAAACATAATTTAACAGGTCAAATATAATTTAAAGGGTCAAATATAAATTAAAAGGTCAAACTTTTCCTTTCATAATATTTTAGATATTTTCACACTGAGATAGGAATTATCCATTTATTTATATAATATAAAGTAAATATAAGCGGAGAGTTATATGTAAGAATTAAAGGTATCAGACCTTCTCTGCTTGCATTAATTTCCATTAAAATTTTAATACTGGATTCACCAGAATGACAACTATTAAGCGCGTTATAATAGCACGGAATATAAATTCATGGTAGATATATGGTAAACACGTTATCCCATATTGGAATTGGTCTGCTTCTTGCCCACGCCCTCGGTCTTAAGGGGAGGAAAAGGCTTGGCCTTGTCCTTCTCTCCATAGTCCCTGACATCGATTATTTTAGCTATTCGTTATTTACGCTTATCAGCGGCAGCGTAAGCCACGAAGCGAGAAACCAGCTATTTTACCTGCTCGGGCACAGGGAGTTGACACATTCTGTTTTTTTTGCAGTTATTCTTGCAGTTCTTATCTGGATAAAAACCAGAGACAGAACTTATACATTCGGAGGTTTTCTGGCTGTCTTCCTTCACAGCTTCCTGGACTATACAACAAGCGCAAAAATGCGCCCATTTTACCCTTTCAGCTTAAACGAGTCCGCTCTCAGAGCAATCTATCCTTTCGACCCCGTGGTAAATGTCATTCCCCTTCTGCCTCTCTTTATTGTAGCTGCGGAATACATTAAGAGCCGTGGCGTAAGAAAATATAAAAAGAAGCATGCCTGGAATATCAAAGATTTGTATCCGTGGGATTTGAAAATCAGGGGAAAATGGAGTGTTCGGGACAGAGATGTCTGGGACCGGAGATTAAAAAGGCTGAATATTTTCCACAGCTTTGTGAACAGAAACGAAGACAAATTCTATGCCTCTTTCATCATAGTCCTGCTGATATGGACCACAATGTTTCCGGTGGCAAAAATCTTCCTTATAGACCGCATCTCAAGGACCGAAGGTACAGAAATAAGTTACAATGATACCTACCCTATATCTACCGGAAAATTCCTGGCAGCGTATCCCGCCGATGATTCCCGCTATAAACTCCTTGAAATAAGCTACTGGGCAGGAGTAGAAAAGAGCTTTTATGTAGACAGGGTTACCGTTGAAGGAGATGTCCCGGACGCTTCCAGATATGCAGAAAGAGCCGGTAATTTATACAGTAACTCAGTGCCTCAGGCTATCGATTACCCTGTATATTCAGTATCCGAAAAGGACGGCGCGGTAACCGTAATTTTGAGCGATGCAAGAAATCCTTATGTTAAAAAGTGGCCTTATTTCGACACGGTTTACAGGTTTGTGTTTGACAGGGAAAGTAGAGATTACGAGGTGTACGAAAGCCACTACGGTAGACCGGAAAAAAAGCTTGATAAAAATTATTTTGAGTGATTTCGGAAGCTCATGGGCATTACAGGGAATTTTTATTAATAATTTACAGAGAATTTTTATTAATAATTTACAGAGAATTTTTATTAATAATTTACAGAGAATTTTTATTAATAAAAATCAATTCATGTTGTAGTTTCCGGCAAAATAAGAGAAAAATAAAAAGACTGAAACCGAAAATAAAAAAACTGCAACCGGGATCAACGCCTCGCTGGCAATGAAATAAAAAATATTTCCCTGGTTAACCTGTCAGGGAAGTTCCCGGTACTGCAGCCGTACTATTTTATTGAGGATATGGAATTATTCCATTTTCATGCTTTGAAGTTTCTTGAAATACCTGTCGATTTCTTCCCAGTTAATTATATTCCAGAACCCTTCTATGAATTTGCCCCTATCATTCTTGTAGTCAATATAGTAAGCATGTTCCCATACGTCCAGAACCATAAGGATCGGATAATCAGGGACTACGTTCACGTTGTGCTTTTCTATCTGCATTATCCCGAGCCTTTTGGTGTCGTTGCAGTATGTTACTGCTGCCCAGCCCGAACCTTCCACGCCTGACGCAATCTGGGTAAATTCTTTTTTAAACCTTTCAAAGCTTCCGAAATCCTCTTTGATAACGTCAGCCAGGTCGCCGACAGGCTCTTTGCTGGCATTGCTTGCAGGAGTCATCTCCCACCAGAAATAGTCATGAAGGACATGCCCTCCCAGATTAAAAGCCAGAGCTTTTGCAGTTGCCTTATAATCAAAGTCTGTTCCGTCTTTCCTGGCTTTGTCCATCATTTCCATCAGTGAGTTGGTGTTGTTCACATAACCCTGATGGTGCTTGTCATGGTGTATGCGCAGCTGTTCTTCGGAAATGTAAGGTTCGAGGTCTGCATATCCGTATTTTAACGGTGGTAATTTGTATAACTCTTTAGCCATGTTATTCAACCCTCTTTAAAATATCAACTGGCTTGCAAAATGTGATAGGGAACCTCTGCAGGGCTGTATCCGTACTCCAGGCGTATATGCATTGTTGCCTTTATTTCCACGCCTGTGTACGTCCGGCTCCAGAAATCCCATTCTCAAACTCTGCTAACCAATCTTCCCCTTAACTGCTTAACAGAAATCCGTCTTTCAAACCTGTCTGCACGTATCTCCTCAAATACACGTCAAATCGCCGCCAGGCAATTTTATGTGTTAAATACAGATGCAGAGCTTAAATTAAACCAGATGCACGTTTAATGCAGAATATAATTATACATCGAACCTATTTAAAGGTAAAAGATAAAACTTATGTTATATTTTTGTAAAAGCAAACCTGAGAATCCGGCAAACGCTTATAATGCAAAGTATTTGAAAGTAGCATAAATGAAACAAATTGAATAGGAAATAAATTTAACAAGAAGCAGATTGAATAAGAATCTAATTTAACAAGAAACAAATTGAGTAAGAAACAAATTGAATAAGAATCTAATTTAGCAGGAAACTAATTAAACAGGAAACGAATTTGCCCGGGAATATAAAAAGTAAAAATAATAGGAAAAAGAAAGTAAAGAGTGAGAATAAAAGCAAAAGAAAACTCGGGATAAAAGTAAATGGTAAATACACTCTCCCATCTTGGAGTCGGTCTCCTGATCGCTCTTGCTCTCGGATTCAAAGGAAAAAAACGAAATGTTGTGGCATTCCTGTCAATCCTCCCTGACCTCGATTTTATCCCATACACCCTTTTTTTCCTTCTCAGCAGCAGCGTGAGCCACGAGACAAGAACCCATCTCTTTTACTTCCTGGGCCACAGGGAGTTCATGCATTCCATCCTGTTTATCTTTCTTGTCACGCTTTTCATCTGGCTCAGGACTAAAGACCGCCTGTTCACAGCCGCGGGGTTTGCAGCCATTCTGTCCCACAGCTACCTTGATTATGCCACAAGCTGGAAAATGCGCCCCCTTTTCCCGTTCAGCACAGAATCATCTATCATGGGAGCAGTCTATTTTTTCGACCCCATTGCAAACCTACTGCCCCTGCTGCCCATTTTTATTGTGCTTGTGGGATATCAGAAAAACCGGGGCAGATGGAACGGCAAATTCAACAGGTTCTGTACTTTCGTAACCAATAACCGGCGCAGCCTTTACAGGACGCTTGCAGTTGTGCTTCTGGTCTGGATTACAGTCCTCCCGGTAGCCAAGTTTTTCCTTGTCAACCAGATTTCCGAAGCCGAAGGAACGAGAATAAGCTACCAGGGGACCTACCCGGTTTCACCCGGAAAATTCCTGGCTGCATACGAATATAACGACACACATTTCAAGATTATGGAAATCGGCTACCTTTCAGGCATCGAAAGAAGTGATTTTATCGAAAAAATTAACTCAACCGGCAGCGTCCCCGATGCGTCCACCTACGCTGAAAGAGCAGGAAAACTTTACAGCACAGCCGTTCCTCAGGAAATCGATTATCCTGTTTTTTCGGTTTCCGAAAATGGAGATAACGGCACGGTTACTGTCCTGCTGAGCGATGCAAGGAATTCTT
>Ga0265294_10003565_pt1 | contig 19855 bp, 17 predicted proteins | sample MunlanPumphouse3_FD_192504 | JGI IMG/M metagenome (GOLD analysis project Ga0265294, IMG submission 192504) | Groundwater microbial communities from a municipal landfill in Southern Ontario, Canada - Pumphouse #3 | ecosystem: Environmental > Aquatic > Deep subsurface > Groundwater | place...
GTTCTGGACTGGAAATTCCTTTTCGGGGAACTAAGAAGACGAAATATTGAAGTCCCTGCCCTGCTCGAAGATCTAACGGTCTCTACCTTGAAGGAAACACTTTCATTGCTCTCTACATACTGAACCATGCCAGAAGAGCCCTCAAGGGCTTTTCATGGCAGGTTTTTGTATCTTTCCGTACTCTACAACAAGAGCGGCTGCTCGAAGGAGACAGGCCGATTGTTGTCGGAAAGGACCTTGGAAAGATAGTTTGTATCCAGCTCAAGCTCTGATACCAAGCGAAGCAGTACCTCTTCCGGTACAAGATTCTGCTCACAGAAGAGAAATACCAGCGCTTTTTCCGCAATATTTTGCGGGAGCAGGGCATTGAAGAAGATTTCTTCGTCTGTCTTACCCCGGTAACGTTCACAGAAATTCTCATAGAGCATCGATTGCTCAATATCTCCCTTCAGCGCAGCAAGTTCATTTCTCAATGGCTTCTCATCTCCACGGGATGCAAGCTCACCCAGTGGTTTGAGGTGGAAGAATGTATACTCCTTCCCGGGAAGATAGTGATGTGCATCACAACGGGCGGCATAGTTAGGCTCCAGGGTGCTATCCTTATGGGAATCCCCACCAACGATGATCAGAGGATCGAAATAGAGTGCAGGGCACTCCTTTCCTTCCACCTGGTAATATCGATAGGTATAGAATGCATCGCTGATACAGTCTGGATGTTCACAATACGCAGTAAGTGGGATTACATCGGTTGCAATATCGAGCATCAACCGAGCAGTGGAATTGAACAGGTCCCGACGGAAGTTCAGGATCAAGGTAGGGAATATGAACATAACCCCACGTTCATAACTATGATTACGTACTACATAAGCAAGCCTTTCATCAAAGAATGATGCTTCATCAATGATAAAGGTTCCCACAGTAGGATTGTCCTGAAGCACTCTCTCCAAACCAAAAGAGTCCCTGATTCTCGCAATATTCTCCCCACAGCTTACATATCCACTGCGGTAGCAGAGCGCATCCTCAGGATAATCGGTAAACCGGGTGCCATCAATCTCGGAACGGATGAAGAAGACCTTCCGGCGATCAACCTGCCCACTACTGGTCAGGTTTCTTACCTTCTCTCCCTTCCTCTGTGCAATGGCAGCATCCCGCCATACCCGTGCTGCAAACTCAGTCTTGCCCGAGCCCATGGGTCCTATCAGCAGAACCCTTCGCCCGGGCGACGTGAAATCAAAATGCGAGAATGTTTCATGGACATCAAGCGTGGGAAACCCCAGACTCTTGAGGAAATCGGCACTTTCAATCTTCTGTTCAATTCGCGCCATTCGACCCCTCTAAAATTGCAATGCCGCTTGAGGCCCCGATTCTTGTAGCCCCTGCTTCAATCATTGCAATGGCATCCTCGTATGTACGTACTCCTCCAGAGGCTTTGACGCCCAACTCTGGCCCAACTGTCTTACGCATCAAGGCAATATCCTTGGCGGTTGCTCCACCGGTGGAGAAACCGGTAGAAGTCTTTACAAAGTCTGCACCGCTGGCTTTTGCCAACCTACAGGCACGTACTTTTTCCTCTTCATTCAAAAGACAGGTCTCGATGATGACTTTCAGGTGTGCCTTTCCACAAGCCTTCTTCACTGCAGTAATATCATCCTGTACCAAATCATCATCATGGTTCTTCAAGAACCCGATATTGATGACCATATCAACCTCTTCGGCCCCAGCTTTCACAGCTGTCTTGGCCTCAAAGGCCTTACTCTCTGTAGCCATTGCACCCAAAGGGAACCCAACCACGGTACAAACCTTTACATCACTCTTCTCCAACAATTTAACACAGAGCGGCACCCAGCAACTGTTTACACATACTGAAGCAAAATGATATTGGGCTGCTTCCTTGCAAAGTTTCTCTATCATAGGACGAGTCGCAGAAGCTGCGAGCACCGTGTGATCGATGTATTTGGCGACATCTTCTTGTTTCATTGGCATCCTCCCTAGCATCAGGTACTACTGCTAGCTTACTCCAAAAATTATCTATGAGCAACGAGAATAGCATCCCAAGCTTGACGAAGGACCCTGCTCCCTATACCCTAGCATCATGATTCTTCAAACCATCGAACAATACTATACTTGGGCTCTGATCGCTATCCTTTTACTTAATCTTGCCCAACGAAAAATTCCGGGAACCTATAAGAAACGGTTTGCCACCATCTACCTGGCCTCAATCTTGCTTCTTTTTGAGGTAGGAGTGGTAGTCATCCTCTCCAGGGATTTGAACCACAATCTCGGTTGGTTGGTAGCCATTATCTGTGCAGGGCTTCTTTTCCTATTGAGAAAGAGAGCCCTTCCGTTCCGTTTCCACTGCGTTGAGTGTGACAAGCGACTTGATTTCAACCACATCATTGGCCATGACGACAATCTTTGTCAGGAGTGCCACTACAAGGCTCATCCTGAGGAAGCCAAGGCGGAAGAAGAAAAGAAGAAAGAGCTTGCACAACCTGAAGAGGCTGAAGAGGATACACGCTATCGTGATGCAGCCTCTGTTGCAGACATTGACTGGGACCTGTGGGAACCTAAGGAAGTGTGTGTCATCACCTATCTGTTCAATGATGACCAAGTGCTTCTTATTGACAAGAAGACCGGCCTGGGCTCTGGACTGGTAAACGCTCCTGGCGGTCATATTGAAGAGACTGAAACCGCTCTTGAAGCTGCAAAGCGCGAATTTACCGAGGAGACTGGTCTTGAGGTTGATGACCTGCGCATGGTTGGAAAGCTAAACTTCCAATTCCGTGATGGGCTTTCAGAACGAGGCTATGTCTATTTTGCTTACTCCTTTAGTGGAGAACTCCAAGAGACCGATGAAGCACGCCCCTTCTGGTGCCCGGTAAGTGAAATCCCCTATGACAAGATGTGGGAGGATGATATTCACTGGCTTCCACTTGCCATGGAAGGAAAACGCTTTGAAGGCTCCTTCATCTTCGATGGACAGGTAATGGTAGACAAATTGGTCACCACCGAAGAGGACGATGAAGAAGAGCTCTGACCTGGCTCTGGGAAGCTGGCAATTTGGTCCCAGCCATGGATTTTGGACCGGAAGCACCACACAAGCTTCCCGTCTTACGATCAGCGCTGCATACAAGGCAGGTATCAGGCATTTTGATACCGCCCCAGCATATGGGAACGGCCTTGCCGAGCAACTGCTCGGTTCGGTCCTCTCTGGAAAATCAGCCATTATTGATACAAAATTCATGCCCAAACACCCCAACTTGGTGGCTCAAGATGTCCAGAAAAGCCTCGACCGACTTAAGAGAACCTCGGTAAACACCCTGTACCTGCACTGGCCTAGCTCTTCGCTAGACCTTAGACCCATCGTGGAATCAGCAGCAGGTCTTATCGAGCAAGGAAAAGTTCAATCCCTTGGGCTTTCCAATACCCCCCTCTCCTTGGTGCAAAGGTTGCATGACCTTCCCATCACATTCCTGCAAATACCTTGTTCGCTCCTGTGGACAAGGGGATTGGAAGAGTATAAGGAGTATGCAGAGAAACAAGGCCTCTCCTTGGTGGGATACAGCCCACTGGGCCTTGGCTTGCTTAGTGGCAACCATCACCATAGACCCAATGACAGCAGGGGGGATCTCTATGTTTACCAAGACAGAGCTTATTCGGTATTCATCGAATTGCTTGATCTGCTCTCTTTCCTTGCAAAAGAGAAAGGACTAAGCATGCCTCAACTTGCCCTGGCCTGGGCTCGGAGCCAGGATTTTGCAAGCATCCTTGTTGGAGCACGCTCACCACAGCAGCTGTTCCCGCTCCTGGAAACCGATGTAATCAGCCTTGACGAAGGAGAGAAAAGGTTGTTGGATGAAGTGGCAGGACGATTAAGTGCATGCGCTCCCCCTTCATGGGACAATCTTTTCGGACATAGGTGGTAGCATGAAAATACTCAAGCAACGCTCACAGTGTGAGATTGAAGTAAAAAAATCTCGATTCATAGCTATCGCTCAACCCATCAGTGAACTCTCCGAGATCAAGAACCTGGTTAATGAAACGAGGGCTGAACATCCAGGGGCTAATCATGTTGTTCATGCTGCTGTCGTTGGACCAAAGGGAGATCTCTATAGCTATAGTGATGACCATGAGCCAAAGAATACTGCAGGCAGACCCGCACTTGAGGTACTGAAAGGGAGCAGCGTCACCAATATCCTGATACTCATCATCCGTTACTTCGGAGGAACGTTATTGGGCACTGGAGGTCTGGTGAAAGCCTATGGCGATAGTGCCAAGGAAATCCTCTCCATTATCAAGACAGAAGAGTTGATAGAGAAAACAAGGTTCTCCTTCACGATACCCTATAATCTCTATGAGCTAGCAAAGATTGACCTTGGATTGCTTCAAGCGGATATTGAAAAAGAGGAATTCACAACGGATGTATCCATCATAGGGACACTTCCGAGTACCAATGCTGAGCAATTATCTTCCAGAATTACTGAACTCTCAGGCGGACAATGTGAGGTCTCTCTTACCGATTTGTAAGCTTTGAGAAGATCAAGGATACCTCAGTTTGGGGTTCCTCCTCTTCTTCCTTACTCTCTTCCCATAATCGTTTCCCATCAACCATATCAGTGAGTTTGATGGCAATGGAGAGCGCTCTTTCCAGGGCACTCGGTTCTATCGCTTCCACTACGTCATTGCGGGTATGCTGTACCGATGGTTTGCTACGGTCATCCCAAGCAACTGCGGTCAGGGTAGTGGCTGAAATACCACACCTGCTCGCTTCAGCAGCATCGGTGCCGCCCCACAGGCGTGGAATTGCTTCACTTCTGGATTCATACCCCATAGAGTGTGCAATTTCCGTACAGCGCCTTGCCAAGGAAGCATCAAGCTGTTGGGTTCCATTCACATCCTTCTCAAGGAAGGTAATCTGGTCACTGTAGTAGACGGAATCAAAGTTCAATGCGATAGGATCAATCAATGAGTCAGCCATTGATGCATACCAATGCCTTGATCCCTGCAGTGCTGCTTCCTCCCCGTCAAAGGAGCAGAAGATCAGTCGGGTATTCCTTAGAGGCTTCCCACAATCCTTCCTCCAATGGAAATACCTGGCAAGCTGTACTGTCATCCCTACTGAAACAAGATTGTCCCCAGCTCCAGGAGATCCCTCCTTCTCATACATGGACCGCAGGGGAAACAACAGGGGGGTAGCTCCCAGAAAAAGGATAAGGAGAATGAGTTGTGCAATGGAAGGAATATTCGGCAAAAACAAAGCACTTGCAAGAAGCTCTGAAAAGATCTGAACCAAGGCCAGCACTCCGCAAGCAATGAATAGGCCAACCGGGAAGAGTACATTTTTTACGTAGGAGAACCAATCAAGCTGGTTGTATCGTTGTAGAGGAGCGCTGTCATGATGTGAACTGAAAATAAGTGTGTGTTGTACCTCTTCCTTTGGTTCCAGGACTCCATGGACATTCACCCCTTCTGCGTTGCAACGATTTTTACGGGCAAAAGGTCGGTAGAAATAGAGTTCCCTAGCGACATAATAGCAAAAACCGATAAAAAGCAAGAGGGAAATCCAGGGCAGTCCAATCAACATAAGGACCACCAAAAGAGGATAGAGGATGATCATAATCGTGAAAGGTTGACTATGAGCCTTCGTATCGAGAGGGAATTTGGTCTTGGTTGTTTCATCACAGAAATGTTTATACGCATCCTCAATTGCTTCAGCGGCACTATGACCTGCATCACTACCAGCTACCCTTGGGCCATAGAGATCAACAAGAGTCTTGGTGAAGGCCAGGGCAAGGGTAGCAAGCTTACCGGCTTTCAATGTCTCGAGTTTTTGTCTAGGTTTCTCTTTTTGGCCATCCACCAGCGTAGGTGGCTTCTTTCGTTTTCTTGGAAGAGGGAACTTCATGATTGTTTCATCATGACGAGTGCAACCTACGCTGTCAAGAAAGCGAATGCTGTACCACTTGCCTTGCATGCGCATCCTATACCATACTGTAACCACCTGTAATTGGGTGGGGGTTGGTTCACTAGTCGTCTAAAACAGAAGAACCAACCCCTCTTGTTTTCTTGTAGCCTGGACTATACCACAAAGACAGGTAAGAAATCCCCTTCCTGTGCTCATGTGACAAAATCCCTTCCGTTACCTCAGGACAATATCACTTCCGGGTGGGAACGCTATTTTTTTCTCCCATCAGAGTTCTTGACAAAGATTGAGGCACTCACTATAGTGGTAACCCGATTGATATTCTTGTAAATAGAGGAATATCATGTCTGTTTGGAGAGATGTCCGAGCGGTCGAAGGAGGCGGTCTTGAAAACCGTTGAGGCGCGAGTCTCCGAGGGTTCGAATCCCCCTCTCTCCGTTCATTCATCTATCTAGATGAATTTGTTTTTTTCTATATGGAGAGGTGCGAGAGCGGCCGAATCGGGCTCCCTGCTAAGGAGTTGACCTGGTAACGGGTCCGGGGGTTCGAATCCCCCCCTCTCCGTTTTTGATTTTTTTTAGTATTGAGACCATAGCTCAGCTGGATAGAGCATCAGTTTGCGGAACTGAGGGTCGGAGGTTCGAATCCTCTTGGTCTCAAAGTTCGTTTTGTATGAAACGGTCATAACACTGGGAGAGATGTCCGAGTGGTCGAAGGAGACGGACTCGAAATCCGTTGTACCGTCTGACGGTACCGAGGGTTCGAATCCCTCTCTCTCCGATAGCTTGGATATTTTTTAGGTTTTTCCGTTTATTTCGTTCCTTGGAGAGGTGTCCGAGTGGTCGAAGGTGCACGCTTGGAAGGCGTGTGTGCTGAAAGGCACCGGGGGTTCGAATCCCCCCCTCTCCGTTTTATTCCCAGTCAACAGATTCTGTGCTATGTGCATTCGCCCAACCCCGTCAGGACCGGAAGGTAGCAGCGGTAAGTGAATTGCCCATGAGACACAGGCGATTTGTTGGCTGGGTTTTTCTCTGTTATCACCTCTTCCCCAGATTGGCACTTCTGTTCCTAGATAGCAAAGTATGGTATACTCGCAGGGTACGTTCACAGAGGAGCTCTCATGGCATATGAAGTAACAGCTACCAGGAAACGCCCTCAGTCTTTTGACGGCTTGGTAGGTCAAGAATTCGTGGTATCAACCATAAAACATTCGATTGAACAAGGAAGAATTGCCCACGCCTATCTGTTCAGTGGACCAAGAGGAGTAGGCAAGACTTCATCTGCCCGAATATTGGCAAGGGCCCTGAACTGTGAACAAGGACCCACAGCCACTCCTTGTGGCGTCTGTTCCAACTGTCGTGAGATCACCCAAGGCAATAGCGTTGATGTTATTGAAATCGATGGTGCAAGCAACACAAGCGTGAATGACATCCGGCAGATCAAGGACGAGGTCCTCTTCCCTCCCCAGACCAGCAAGTACAAGATTTATATCATCGATGAAGTGCATATGCTCTCCACCAGTGCGTTCAATGCACTGCTGAAAACCATTGAAGAGCCCCCTGCATACGTCATCTTTATCTTTGCGACTACCGAACTGCAAAAAGTGCCGGCTACCATACGATCACGTTGTCAGCAGTTTCATTTCCAGCTTATCGACCTGGATACCATCAAGAACTGTTTACGCGATGCTGCGAGTGATTTGGAAGTGGAAGCAGATGATGATGCACTGTTCTGGATTGCAAAGGAGTCCACCGGCTCCATGCGTGATGCCTACACGCTCTTTGACCAGGTGGTCTCCTTCAGCCAAGGGCACATCACCATGGAAAAAATCAGCAGCAAGCTGGGATTGGTCGGCATCGACCAGATTGCACAAATAGTCTCTCTTCTCTTGGATGAACATACCGATCAGGCACTGCTCGCCGTACAGGACTTGTTGCAGGCAGGAGTATCGGTGGAACAGTGTATCAAGGACTTCACCCTCTTTTTCAGAAGCTTGCTGTTTATCAAGGCAGGTGTGCATGATGATGCAATCCTTGGAGTTCAATCCGACAGGATTCCCCTTGCCCTGAGAAACGCCTATTCGAGTGAACAGCTGGAAGCCGCCCTTGAGTTACTACTCAAACTCTATCGGGAAATCAGGTACTCACTAAACCCACGATTTGAACTCGAGCTATTCATTTCCCGTCTTGGGAGCCTCCCTTCCCTTGTTTCAGCAACGACTCTCGTGAAGAAAATTACCCAGATGCGGGATGAACTGCTTTCAGGGACAGTGAAACTTCCCCCAAAAAAGCTTGAGGTCCAACCTGACCTGCTTGCCACCAGGGAAACCATCAAACCCAAGGAGAAGACACCCCCTTCCAGCAGCGTTGCAGCACTTGGGCAGAGAAACGAAGAGGTCAAAGAACAGAACATTCCTGTAAAGCCTGCTCCTGTACAGAGTCGCCCATTCACCAAGGGAGATCTTCCTGCCTTGGTAGGCAAACTCTCAAGCGCACCACTGCTCAGTCAAGTGGTACAGGCAATTACTGAAGTAACGAATGATGAGGGAGTATTGAATCTTACCTTCTCCACTGCCTTCTGCCAGAATAAGGCAGAAGAGAGTACTGAGAAATTCAGATCCCTGGTCAAGGAGATTACAGGGTTTGATGGACCGATACGATTCCACTGCCTTGAGACAGAGAAACAAGAAGAGACCCCACAGACTGAAGATTCAGTAGTCTCAAAGATCGCCTCGATTTTCCGGGGAGAGATCACCCAACAAACCAATGAAATGTAAGTGAGGAAACACCGTATGGATATGAACCCTTTTGAGCTGTTGAAAAATATGAAAGGCATTCAGGAGAATGTGAAAAAAATGCAGGAAATGCTTCCCACCATTACTGCAACCGGAAGTGCCGGTGCAGGTATGGTTGAAGTTACCATCAATGGAAAATTCATTGTCACTGACATCCATATCGAAAAAGATATTGTCGACCCAGATGACCTAGGAACACTTCAGGTATTGTTGAGTAGTGCCTTCAATGACGCATCAGCAAAAATCCAGCAGAAGATCCAGAGTGAAGGTATGAAATATGCCGGTCCTTTGGGTGGCTTCCCCCCTCAGGCCTAGTCATGACAGCATTGGAAAACCTTATCCAGACCCTTTCCCGTCTTCCTGGTATCGGTCCGAAGAGTGCCTCGAGACTCGCCTATCACCTGATAAAGACCGAGAAGAGCTATAATCAGAACCTCAGCCAAGCAATTGCCACCATACAGGACCGGATTTTCCCCTGTTCCATATGTGGCAGTTTCACCGAGACCGATCCTTGTCCTGTATGTAGTGATGCTTCCCGGGACAGGAGTCTTCTCTGTGTGGTGGAAGAACCACAGGATGTGCTGACCATCCAGTCCAGTGGGGCATATAATGGGCTGTATCATGTGCTTGGGGGAGCAATCAGTCCACTCGATGGAGTTGGGCCCGAACAGCTCTCATTCTCCCGCCTCCTGCAACGTATCAAGGAGGGTCAGTTCACAGAACTGATTATAGCCACCAATCCAACTGAAGAGGGTGATACAACAGCTCTTTACATCAGACATATTCTCAAGGAATATACAGAGCTCTCCATAACGCGATTGGCCAGTGGACTGCCTATTGGAGGAGATTTGGAATACGCTGACAGAATTACCTTGGCAAGATCATTACGAGGGAGAGTGACGTTCTAGCGAATTCCACGCTCTCTCTTGATTGATTCATATGCGTCCTGGATTTCCCTGAACTTTGCCGTCGCATGACCCAGGAATTCCTCCCCCATGCCTTTTGAGGCAAGGGTGTCAGGATGGAACTCAATACTGAGCTTCCTGTAGGCACGCTTCACTTCATCATCAGTAGCCGTACGTGGAATATTGAGAATTGCATAGGATTTGTCCGATGCATTGCTGCAACCACCATAGCGGTTACAGAGCATCTCAACAAAGCTATCACTTAAGCGGAATATCTTTGCAGCGCGTCTGATCATCTCTTCTTCTGCACTGTTGATGACTCCATCGGCAGCAGCTACACGGTAGAAGATATCGATCATCAACTGAAGAATGTTTGGTGCGTGGCTAAAGTTTTGATAGAATTGGGAAGCGAACTGTTCAAACGTTCCACCACCGGTAAGTGCGGTATCGAAGACCCGCATGGCAGCTTCTTCTTCACGATACCCCAAACGAAGATCCTGACGAATGAACTCCAGTACTTTCTGACGTTCATGTGATGAAACCGAACCGTCAGAGGATGCAATCCTTGCAAGCATCGAGAATGCACCCACGAAAAAGAGCATCTGCTCCCTATCGAGGGTTGTATAGCTACTTCTTGTTGTTTGGGTGGATCCTACATCACCGGCCTTGTCAAACATATGGCCGAAGGCAATCCCAGCAATCATTCCCAAGGGTCCTCCGAACATGAAGCCGAAGGTACCCCCAAATAGTTTACCGAGCCACGCCATGACTTACAGCTTGTCGATCAACATTGAACACTTTCCGGAAGGAATCGGAAGAGTCTTCTTCTTTTTCTCCCCAAGAATTTCAATGGTGAAGTAATAGAGCTTTTCGCTCTCAAGACGAATTTCCCAGCCACGGTCTGTCTTGTTGCTGAGAATGGTGATCATGTTACGTTTCAAGGAGAGGTTCTCGATTCCCATGGCCTCAAGGGAGGGCATGACCCAATCGACAGTCTTTCTGGGAAGCGAAATTTCCAAGCCAATGATGTTCTCGATCATCAAGGTAATGGTGACCACTCCTGCATAGGGCATCAATCTCCTGCGCGGGAAGTCTGGAATCTCATCTGTCTTGGAGAAGCCTTCCTTGTTTGGAAGGTACGCCTCCCATACATCCCCTATGGTTTCAGCATCGGGATGCAGGGTATCAAGCAGGAAATACATGTGCCTGATAGCACACTCCCTTGCAAAGATGAACTGGTTGAATTTCTCCAGCCCCTTGATAACCATATAGGTATTGATGGGAATAACCCCACCACAATGCCCATTACCCTCTTCGCTGAACGCGGGAGAAGAGACCGGCACACTCGGGAAAGGGTTGTCAGTTCCAAACTCTTTCGGGTCCTTGAGGTACTCAATCAGGTAAGCAGCACGTTCATCATTGGGAATTTCCGCAAGCATTGTCCAATAAGCACCGATGTACTTGTTGTCAATGCGGTTTTCCTTGATATCCAGATCATAGTAGAAATTGGTATCAGGATCCCACATCATACTGTTTATCCTCGTCTTCAAGGAGAAGTAAATCCGCTTGTAACGGAAACTCAACTCCTTGTCGTTGAGGATATCACCAATCGCAGACATGTACAGGGCATTAACAGCAAGCTGTGCATTGAAGTCCAATGGGTAGTACACATGGTCACGGGGAATATTACCACTCTGGCATGCTTCGATGGGAACAGAGTAGAGCCCATTGGGCTTTTGGAACGTTGCCTGGATCCAGGAGAAGTATCGCTCCAGTACAGGAACGACCTCCTTCAGCCTTTTCTTGTTTCCAATCTTATGGTAAAAGCCATGTTCAACATAGGCAAAAAGAGGAGGGAAAATCCCTTCCGGGTTTGCTGCCGTAAAGACAGGCTTCCCATCCTCTATGGAGTACTCCCCACGAATAGCACCATTTGCTTCCTGTTTCTGGTAGAAATAGTCAAGCATAGGGAACGGAGAGTTATTCTGGTTGCTATACACCAGAAAAAGAGAAGAGAAACAGGATAAATACTGATTGAAGGTTGTCTGGCCAGGGTATGAAAGATAGGAACCGCTCATGCCATTGGCTTCGGTTCCTTGCTTCCAAAGTTCGTCTATCCATACCCAAGACCTGTCATACATGTCGACAAAATCTTGATCATAAAAATGTACGAACGGCACCATATCCTTTATCAAATTGGGAACTCCTTAGTTATCAGCTAAAACGAGAAAAACTACATAAGACGCGCATTGTTAAAGATAAACTCTCTTAGAGGAGAAGTCAATCATATTCAGGCAAGTTTTGGAAACACTTCACTTTTTCGAAAACCAAACTTCCTGATTCCAAAGAAAATTTTTAATCATTTATATAATAGCTAATTATTGAAGAATTGAAAAGAGCTACTTTTTAGTAAAACTGCAATATTTATTTGATTTAACTCTATCGAACCCAACATCTAGACACGGTTTGCCCAAAAAACCCAACTCTCAGCAAAACACCGGCAGGACGGCTTCCAAAAGCGTAACGGAAAACTCCATACAACCTTGAGAAACCTCCTCCCCATCAACATGTACAGGCATCGGATGATCACTACTTACCATCTTCACCTCCTTTACTCTTGAGACACTGAATTCCTTGCGTTTGACCTGTCCTCCCTTGAAGAAGGTAAGCGCCAGAGGAACCAATTTCCAGCTGGGAACAGGAGCATTTGCATATACCACATCAAACAAGCCATCATCAAAAAGCGCATCCGGCCCCATCAGGAATGCCGAGCCCATTCTCCTTCCATTGCATATGGAGAGTTGCTGTGTCTGGAGTTTTTGCGTCTTTCCATCCAAGGTAAGTTCAACAGAATACGGAGCTGGATAATGGATCAGAATTCTGATAAGGGCAAAGACATAGCTTGGAGTCCCCGAGACATGCTTGAAATCACTGGCAAGAAAGTTTACCAATGGCTCAAATCCGACACCAAGGCCATTTATGAAGTATCGTCCCTGTGGATATTTCCCACCATGTACAATACCTGCATCAATAGTTCGTTTGGTACCCTGAAGGATTACCGAGCAGGCTTCCTTGAGGGATTTCGGTATCTGCATACTCCAGGCAAAATCATTGCCCCGTCCAATTGGTATTACCCCGAGGGTCGGTACCGGTAGCTGCTTCTCTGCTGCAGCCTTCAACATTCCATTGACCGTCTCGTTGACGGTGCCGTCCCCACCGGCAGCAATGATTGCATCACGCCTTTCACACGTTGCCTGCCATGCCAGCTGTTCGGCCCCTTCACCCTTCTTGGTGTAGACCAGTTCCACATGATTCCCAGATTGAGAAAGCAAGGCCTTGATCAAGTCCCCTTGCTTTTTTGCTCTTCCCTTCGCTGCATGTGGATTCAGAATAACGAAAAGCTCTCGCTCAGCCATGGCAGTACCCCTTATTCCTATTTACACCCAAGGACCGATGACCTATGATGAGCGTTGTGAAAACATACGCCCCTCGCACAGCATTTCTTCCTACAACACAAGAAGATTTGCAACAACGGTCCTGGGACCAAATAGACATCGCATTCATCAGTGCAGACGCCTACGTCGATCATCCCTCATTCGCACTTGCCCTCTTGGCACGATTGCTGGAAAAGGAAGGATATCGTGTGGGTATTATCGCACAACCCGACTGGAACTCAACAAAAGATTTCCTTAAATTGGGCAAACCACGTCTTTGCTGCCTTATAAGTGGGGGGAATATCGACAGTATGGTCTCCCACTATACCGCCAATGCAAAACCGCGAAGTGAGGACGAATACAGCCCCGGAGGCAAGGCAGGGCTCCGCCCAGACCGTCCAACCTTGGTGTATACCGCGAAGGCAAGACAAGCATACGGTAAGGATACCCCAATCATCATAGGGGGACTGGAGGCTTCACTGAGAAGGCTCAGTCACTATGACTACTGGAGTGACAAGGTACGTAAACCCATCATCCTCGATGCAAAGGCCGACCTCTTGGTTTACGGAATGGGAGAGAGACAGACCCTTGAAATCATTCGACGTCTCGACAAAGGGGAACCAATCTCACAGCTCAAGGACATCAGGGGAACAGTCTACGCTGCCAATCCTAACACCTTTGAGATCGAGGCAGAGCCAACAAGCATCATTCCCTCCTATGAAGAGGTCAGTGAACGGGACAAGCAATCCAATACACCAACTGAAGCAGGAAAAATAGCTTATGCGAAAGCATTTGGCATGCAGATGCTGCAGGAAAACCCGATAATGGGGAAACGAGTCATTCAATCCTGTATGCAACGTCTGGTTGTCCAGAACCCTCCTGCCCTTCCGCTGGAGGAAGCTTTTTTCGATTCCCTACACGAACTTCCTTTCACCCTTGATGCACATCCAGACTACGAAAAAGCAGGGGGAATCCCTGCCCTGAAGGAAGTACAGTTCTCCATCACCAGCAATCGTGGGTGCTTTGGCTCCTGCTCTTTCTGTGCCATCACCAGCCACCAGGGCAGGATGATCCAAACCAGGAGCAAGGAATCCTTGGTAAAGGAAGCAAAACGAATGAGTGAGCATCCTGCATTCAAGGGATATATCCATGACCTAGGAGGCCCAACGGCAAACTTCCAAGGTTTGGCTTGCGATAGACAGCAAATCTATGGGCCCTGCCCGGCAAAGGAGTGCCTCTATCCCAATCCCTGTGCCAATCTCAAGGACTACCATGGAAGGTATCTCGATCTTCTTGAAGCCATTGAATCACTTCCTAGGGTAAAGAAGGTTTTTATCAGGAGCGGTATCCGCTATGACTACCTCCTGGAAGTTTGTGATGAAAAGACAAGGCAACGGTTCATGAACCATCTTGTCAGGAACAATGTCAGTGGACAGCTCAAGGTTGCTCCCGAACATGTCAGCGACAAGGTGCTTGATGCCATGGGCAAGCCAAGGGCAGCCCTCTTTGACGAGTTCACTGAACTCTACCAAGAGACCACAGAAAAGGCAGGTAAAAAACAGTACCTGATACCCTACTTCATAGCGGCTCATCCCGGCAGTACGCTAGAGGATGCCATCACACTGGCCTTATATCTGCACAAACTACACTTCATTCCCGATCAGGTGCAGGAATTTTATCCAACGCCCGGGACAGTCTCTACCTGTATGTACTATACTGGGCTCGATCCCAGGCCTGGCAAGCGGTTTGCCAGCGTTTACGTCCCCAAGGGACGTGAGAGACATCTGCAGCGAGCCCTCCTGCAGTACAACAAGATAGAAAACCGCCCCTTGGTTCTTGAGGCCTTGGAAAAAGCGCAGAGGAAGGACTTGTCGAGGATACTCCTCACAAGACGGTAAACTTGGTGGAAAAGACAATATCAGAACGTAGGGATTTCTTTCAGAAAATGGTGACCATAGCCTTGCCAGTGGTCTTCCAAAGCCTGCTAACCAACTCCCTCTCCTTTGTTGACACCCTGATGATCGGTCAGCTCGGTGAATCCTCCATTGCTGCGGTTGCACTGGGAAACCAGATGTTCTTCCTGATCAGTGTGTTGTTTTTCGGTGTCTGCAGTGGATCAGCCATCTTTCTCTCCCAATACTGGGGGGCGAAGAATGAAACAAATATCCAACGGGTCCTGGGACTCTCGTTCACCTTGGCAGGAGCTTCAGCTCTGATTTTTGCCTTGGCATCCTTGTTCATACCTCGCCAGATCATGCATATATTCACCACTGAAACAGAGGTGGTCAGCCAAGGTATCGCGTATCTCAGGATTGTCGGCATAAGCTACCTCTTTACCGCGATCAGCCAGGTGCTTGCTACGGCACTGAGAGTCATTGGATATGCAAAGATCCCCTTACAGGTTGCTCTCTTCTCCCTGACCCTAAATGCAGGGGGTAACTACCTCCTCATCTTTGGTATTGGTCCATTTCCTGAATTGGGTGTGGCAGGGGCAGCAATCGCAACCACCATAAGTCGACTGGTTGAGGTGATCGCCCTCCTGTGGATCGTCTACCATCGCCATCCTGTCATTGCCATCAGAAGCAGGGAAGCCTTCCGGTGGAACAAGACATTCTTGCTGCATATCATCCCTACCAGCATGCCTGTGATCATCAATGAATTCTTCTGGGCTCTTGGCATGGCCACCTACAAGGTTGCCTACAGCAAGATGGGAATTGAAGCCATCGCCTCCATAAATGTGGCGGAATCGGTAGGGAATCTTTTCTTTGTCCTGATGATGGGTATCAGCAATGCAACATTGATCATGATCGGGGTCAAGATCGGGGAAAAACAAAGACTCCTTGCCCTGCTCTATGCCAAACGATTCATTGCCACAGCCCTTTTGGTAGGACTTGCAATGGGCATCTTTGAATTCCTCTTTGCCCCGCTGTTCACCTCCTTCTTTAATATCTCTGATAGGGTAAGAGAACTGGCTATCTACTGTCTTTCCATCAATGCAGCTTTGCTACCGATCAAAAGCATCAATATGGTCATCATTGTGGGAATACTACGCAGTGGTGGCGATACCAAATATTCCATGTTCGCAGAGATGTTCGGGGTATGGGCGGTCGGCGTTCCGCTTGCCTTCATCGGAGTATTCCTGTTGCATCTCAATACCTGGCAGCTCTACCTGCTCTTGGGTATGGAAGAGGTCACCAAGTTGTTCATAGGCCTATATCGCATCAAGAGAGAGGCATGGATTAACGACCTGACAGCTACCTTTCATTGACCTCTCTTGCGTATGAACGTATAGTTGTAGGTAAAGAGAGGTATCTACATGAGTCTACGAACCGTACTTACCAATGGGACTGTTGTAACTGGTTATGCAAAACTGAAAGACTGTGCCCTCTATATAGATGAAAAAGGGGAAATCGGTGACATCTTCAATATGAGAAGATTGTCAGAGAAACACTTCCCCAGTGACACCACCATGATTGATGTAGGAGGTTCCTATATCATGCCTGGTTTCATCGATTCCCATATCCACGGAATTGGGGGTTTTGGGACAGAAGACTGTAAGGCTTCCAGCATCCTGGGAATGAGCGAGCGACTTGCGGACTTTGGAGTGAGTGCATTCATGCCCACTGTATATACTGACAAGCTTGATGTAATGAAAGCCAGCACCAAGGCAATCGCTGATGCAATGGGCAGTGAGCAAGGTGCAAAGATAATGGGCATCAATCTGGAAGGGCCCTTTATCTCCATGGAACGTGTTGGAGCCCAGAATCCAGAGGGCGTAATACCTGTCAATCTTGAGATTTTCAATGATCTCATCGAAGCAGGACAAGGCAAGGTCATCTGTATGACAGTAGCCCCTGAACTCAAACACATGCGTGAATTGGCATTGTTGGCAAGAGAAAAGAACATCGTTTTGCTTGCTGGCCATACCAACGCCAGCTACGAAAATATCATGGAAGGGATGCAGTGTGGAATCTTCCACTCCACCCACTTCTTCAATGCAATGAGTCGCCTGCATCACAGGAACCCTGGAACGGTCGGGGCGATCCTGATCCAAAGAGACATGCAGTGTGAAATTATCTGTGACGGTATTCATGTACATCCTGAATTGGTCAAAATGTTGCTCCGTGAAAAACCACTGGACAACATTGTCATGATAACCGACAGTCTCAAGCCCACCAAACAAAGAACCGGCCCGATGTTGGCCAATGGAATAGAATGCACGGTGGGAGAAGATGGAGCCTTTGTCAGTCTCAAGGATCCAGACCTTTTCATCGGCTCTGCACTGACCATGCTCCAAGGAATGAAAAATGCAATCGACTGGGAAATACCCATTCAACAGGCAAGCCAGATGAGTTCCACAAACCCAGCACGTATCTACAGCTTTACCAAGCAAGGGATGCTGGTTCCAGGCTACAAGGCGGATGTGGTTGTCCTGGATGAGAACATGCAGATGAAAGGTTTGTTTGTCGATGGAAATCTGATCCGTGACCGCTTTGCCTGAAAGAACAATAAGGAGTAAATAACGATGCAAGATGCAGTGAAGGGGTTGAAGCCCCAGGCACTCTGGAACTATTTCTCTGACCTCTCTGATATTCCCCGAGAATCGGGAAATGAGGAAGGAGTACGCCAATTTCTACTTGCCTTTGCCAAAGAACATGAGCTAGAGGCCGTTGTTGATGCAGTCGGTAATGTTATCATGCGAAAAAAGGCCTATCCAGGATTTGAAAAGAGACCTTCAGTCGCCTTGCAGGGACATATGGATATGGTCTGTGTTAAAGAGGCCTGGAGTACTCATGACTTCGAAAAGGATCCCATAGAGCTTGTACAAGATGGCGACTTCCTCAAGGCTAATGGAACCACCCTCGGCGGAGATAATGGTATTGCAATAGCGCTCGCCCTCGATATCCTTGCAGACAAAGAGGCAAAACATGGTCCCTTGGAGGCCATTTTTACCATAAGTGAAGAAACCGGACTGACAGGGGCTTTCAATATTGAACAAGACAAGGTACAGAGCAGGCTCCTGATCAATCTGGACAGCGAAGAAGAGGGAGTTCTCTATATCGGGTGTGCCGGAGGAATAGAAGTTGATGTAACACTTCCTGTACAGTGGGAAGCAGTCCCTTCTTCCTTCAAGGCCTTCACACTGACTGCAGACGGGATGCTCGGAGGGCATAGCGGTGGAGAGATTCATAAACAGCGAGCAAATGCCATCAAGGTAGCTACTCGTGCATTGAGCCAGATTCACTCCTGTATGGTCTTCAAGGCAGAAGGGGGGACCAAACGAAATGTTATTCCTTCAGTTTGCACGCTTTCTTTTGCAGTACCGTCCGGTGAGATTGAAACACTGAAGGCTTTCGTCTCACAGACCCAGCAGATGCTTAGTGATGAGTATGCTCTCAATGATCCGGATATTCGCCTTACCTTGGAGGAGACGGATGTCCCAAAGAAAGCTGTGGATGGAACAATCAGCAAACAACTGCTTACCAGCCTGTATGCCGCCCCACATGGGGTCGATGCCATGAGTTTCAGGATTCCTGGCATCGTGGAGACCTCATCCAATCTGGCCATTCTTCGGCTGGATGAAGAGGCTTTCCATGTAACCAGTAGCCATCGCTCCTCAGTACTCTCTGCGCGTGACGATATAGCCCGTAGATTTGCGTCAGTCTTCACCCTCGCTGGTGCAAAGACAACCTTTGTAGGGGCATACCCTGCATGGACACCAAATCCCGACTCAGCATTGACGGGATTCTGTGCAAAGGCGTATGAGGAGTATACTGGGAAGAAGCCGGAAATTACCGCCATCCATGCTGGTCTTGAATGTGGCATCATCAACAGCAGGATTCCTGGGATGGACTCTGTCTCCTTTGGCCCTGACATGTTTGATGTCCACTCCACCAAGGAACGTATCAGCATCCCCTCTGTTGAGCGTATCAGTGGATTCACCCGTCACCTGCTTTCAATCATCGAATGAGCAGGCCGATCATAGCGATAGGCGGGACCTATGACCAGGCTCCGCCTACCTCTGCATTTCCTACCCTTCGGAGGATTTTCACCAATGAAGGGTATGTTGCAAAGCTTGAAAAGAGTGGGGCTTCCGTTCTTCTCATTCCCCATACAAAAACCGATATTGACACCTTAATATCCCACTGTGATGGCCTTTTACTACCAGGAGGACCGGATATTGAGCCATCATTGTATAATAAAGAGCGTCACCCATCCTGCGGCAAAAGTGACATAGAGAGCGACATATTCCAAATCGCGTTGTATCATGCTGCAAAGAGAAAAGGCATACCGATCCTTGGTATCTGCCGGGGATGTCAGTTGATCAACGTAGCTGAGGGAGGAACTCTCTTTCAGGACTATATGATGAGAGAGCAACACGACATAGTACATCCAGATCTGGAACACTTTGACCAAGTAAGTCACCCTGTCACCATTCAGGAAAACACAAAGCTTGCATCCATACTGGGAAGTGGGGAGGTCGGGGTCAACAGTCTTCACCACCAATGCATCGACGAGGTTGCCCCTGCTTTTCAGTGTACAGCAAGAAGCAGCGATGGTTGCATTGAAGCTATAGAGAATACCAGTGAGAATTGGATTCTAGGGGTACAATGGCACCCTGAGAGCATGGAAGATGAGATGCTTCCCCTCTTCAAGGCGTTTGTGGATGCAGCCATGGGATAACAGGAGAGGCTGTCCCCTTAGAGGAAACAGCCTCAATTGTGTTTGGCAATGAGCTAGGTCAGCCCTTTATATCCTTGGCTAATGCCTTTGCCAGATCATAGGCCTTCTGCTTGTC
>Ga0265294_10003567_pt1 | contig 19851 bp, 17 predicted proteins | sample MunlanPumphouse3_FD_192504 | JGI IMG/M metagenome (GOLD analysis project Ga0265294, IMG submission 192504) | Groundwater microbial communities from a municipal landfill in Southern Ontario, Canada - Pumphouse #3 | ecosystem: Environmental > Aquatic > Deep subsurface > Groundwater | place...
GGACACACACAGACAGAAAGAAAAAAGGATACGTTACGTCCATACAGCGTAAGGATAGTAGACAGGAAAGGCAAGCCTATTGAGGGTCTTGTTGTTTCCGTAACCAGGCTGAAAGAATCATTTCTTACTGACAAAGAAGGATTAGTAGCAATAGAAGGAGTCTCCGATGCCGACTCTATTATGGTTTTTCTGCCTCATATTGGAGAAGCGTATATTCCTTGTAAAGGAACAGACTCTATCCAAATTGCCGTCAGGAGTAAAAAACGATTTCGTGTTCAAGACAGAAAAGAAATGGTAAGCCTGCATGAGAGCAGGTCCAACACCATAAGCGATGTACCGGAACTACTCAGAAAACGTCCCGCCAGAGATTTGGCAGAATTGCTTCAAGGGCAAATACCGGGTTTGTTTATATCTCTAGGGCCTGATGGTATGACAGCCAATATTAGAGGAGTCAGTTCCATACTCAGCAGAACAGAACCGCTTATTGTCATAGATGGTATGGCCTACGATTCTTTTTCCGTTGTAAATTCTTTTCTGGATGTCAACAACATTCAGTCCATACAAGTACAAAAAGACGGAGGATTGTACGGAGTCCGGGGAGCCAACGGAGTCATCATCATAACGACTATAGGTGCAGACAAGAATCCGCTCTCCTATTGATCAAAGCATTACTCAACCGGTCGGACCAATCCTCTATGGCCTTCACTTCCTACGGCACAAACGCCAAAAAAGTAATTGTCTTTGCTGTAAGGAAGAGTGATGTTGTTGTCTTCCACGTACACTTTTTTCTGCCAAACCGGTTGATCCGTTTTACGTAATAAGACATAGTATCCGGCAACAGAGGGGCCATCCTCGGGAGCATCCCAGGTGAGCCTTGTATAATTGCTTAATTCACGCGCATTCATCCTGACTCGCGTAGGTAAACCGGGAGCCTTGGCCAAACTCATAACAGCAGCTACGTTCATAGCCGTTGACTTACGTACGTATTCAACATCTACTCCCGTAGGAAGGTCTCCATAATGTATTCCCTCTTCAATCCTTACGGTTTGATGCGTTCTGTCATAATTCTCATGATATTCGGAAACCCTTACGGCTGTATACCCTTTGGACAAAAAAGGCAAATGATCGCCTCCTCTTCCGTATCTGTCTGTACGGAAGACCAGGTGTACCTTAAGATTATCTACATACGTTTCACCTGTTTCTTTTATATATCGCGCCAATTCTCTGGACATGCCTTCTGCTGAGAAAACTCGATTTCCGGAATTGTCTCTATGTCCAGTACCGCTTGATTCTGTATTTCCAATCATGTCGTAATTGATGATGGCCACCACATTCCAATTTTCTTCCCAAGCTTTTTCCGCCATAGCGGCAGCACCCAGCAATCCATGTTCTTCTCCCGACAAGAATAAAAATTTAATGGTTGCATCCATTGGGGTACCAAGCATTACTCGGATGCTTTCCAACATACATGCCACTCCGCTGCCGTTATCGTTGGCTCCCGGAGCAAAAGACGTAGAATCGTTGTTGTCATTTACACGACTGTCGTAATGCGCCAAAACTAAAATCTCCCGACTTCCTGTTCCTTTTAACACAGCCATCACGTTTGTCAGTTCCACTTGTCTTTCCAGACGTGTTCCCGGGCCTCCTGCTTTATAAGTCACGTTTTCAACAGACAGCCTGCCGTCTGACAGGGGAATCCATCCGGAAATTTTCCCGTGAAGCCAGCGAGCGGCAGCCCCTATTCCTTTGTTCGGATCTGTTTGAGTGCTCAAATTGTGACGCGTATGAAATCCCACCAAGGTGTGTATGTATGACTCTATACTATCAGAAGCTATTTGTGATATGGTGTGATGGATGTTTTTATCTGTCCGGGCAACGGCTCCTATAGAAAAAGAGACGATAAGAAAAAACGAAAGAAAATATTTCATGGTTGTTTAAAAATAATATGAAAACACAAAAGTATGCGTAAGGGTTGTCACGTTGTGGTTATCAAACGTGTTTTTCATAAAAAGTCCGGTAAAACCCCATTTTGTTTCGTACCCTATTTGAAAGACAGAAGCACGCAATCCAAACCCAAAACCCATACCGCCTTCGTGCTTGCGCATAAGAGAAGCATAAGCCATATCTGTATCACGTGTTTTTGTGGACAAGTAATGCCTATAGAACACTTGAGAAGAAAGATACACTCCCACCGGAAGTTTGTTAAAATCAGGAAAATACACTCGAACGGTATAAGGAACGTTCAATGCCCACGAATTGATCCTGTTTTTGTTGGTTCCTCCTACGCTTTGTGCATGGTATCCCTGTATGTTCTCCAAATAAACCCCCGGTCCCATTTCCAGAAACCCATTCCATAAAACACGAATATCGGTACCGGCAGCCATATAAAAGGCAGGTTTTCCATACAACGCACCACGAGTAGGCATCCAACAGTTTGTTCCCATTTGAACACCGGGAACCATATGAAAAGACAGATCGGGCACGTGGTGTATGAGCGCATATGTACCGGAAGAAGACAGAAAAGCGTATTCGGCCATAGTAGCTACTACTTCACTTGTATACAATGTCACACCGGCCAATCCGTCATAATCTATCAGCTCTGCATGGTCCGTTACTTTATGATAGGGAGATACCAAACCGGTTGTAAAAAACAACGTAGGGATTTCCTTTGTGGCAAATGGGCGTGTGTCCGTTGCCGTTACAGGCGATTTCTCAAAGGAGACAAAACGTGTTCTTATTTTTTTTGCTTTTGGCATCCATTTGCGACCATCTTTTAACGTACCGGTTCCCAATACCTTGAGCACTCCTGCTTTTCTATAATAGCCTACCATATCCAAGGCTACCATAGCCATAATCTGTTTTTGAGGAAACAAGGCGTCTTCCAAAAATTTCTCCGACCCCAGCAAACCTTGTTCTTCTCCGTCAAAAGCTACGAAAACAACCGTTCGTGCCATACCTCCTTGTTCTTTAAGCAAAGCGGCCAGTTCTATCAAAGCAGCTGTTCCCGAAGCGTTGTCATCGGCTCCATTATATATAGAATCGGCAACGCCCTCCCTCCCCTGCGCCGTTCCCAGGTGGTCATAATGAGCACCCACCACAATGTATTCGTTCTTCAAGTATGGATGTGTACCGGGTAATACCCCTATCACATTGCATCCTTCAATAACAGTTAAAGGCACATCTTTCACAGCTGAAGGAATCTCAACATCAAAGTAATGAAAGTAACTTGTACCGTTGTATTCTTCCAATCCTATGCTTGCAAAGCAATCGGCTATGTACTCTCCCGCCATCAAGTTGCCTTCCGTACCTATAAGCCTTCCTCCCAAAGAATCGGAAGCCAAATAATTGACATGATCCCTCAACCTCATGCGCAATTTTGTGTGACTGTCTGCCTCTTGTCCCAACAACAAAACGGAAAGCAAGAAAAGTATTTTCATAATATTTCTTCGTTTGTACAAATATAAAAAAAATACTACTTTTGTCGCCGGATGAACACAAGATCACATATTCTTCGTATCCGATCTAGGGCGTAGGTTACAGCATTCCTGCAGTACCCACATGCCCACCTTCCGTTTTTAAATCCATTTTCCAAGATTTTTTATTGAAATAAACAATGCATATACGCATTCTTATTGCACATACCGAACATATCGGCTATGCAGAGTATATATGTGAATTGATATACCACGCCGCTCTTGAAAGAGGTACGGGGATAGCTTGTCGTCCCGTTGAGTATATCAAAAACAAGATTTCCAGTGGCAAAGCAGTCATTGCCTTAGACGGCAAAATACCGGTAGGCTTTTCATACATAGAAACATGGAGCCACACCTCTTTTGTAGCCAATTCCGGTTTGGTTGTGGCGCCTGCTTATAGACACTTGGGAATAGCTATGCGGATCAAGAAGAAGGTTTTTAAACTGTCTCGCGAATTGTATCCACATGCTAAAATCTTCAGCATTACCACAGGAGCCGCTGTGATGAAAATGAATTCAAGACTAGGCTTCAGACCCGTTCCTTTCACAGATCTTACACAAGATACGGCATTCTGGGATGGGTGTAAAGGCTGCAGAAACTACGACATCCTTCAACGTAACAAACAATTGATGTGCTTGTGTACTGGTCTGTTGTATGACCCTGCAGAGCACAAAAGATCTTCTAAGAAACATACATATGAGAAAAAAAGTAGTCTTAGCCTATAGCGGCGGACTGGATACCTCTTTTTGTATCCCATATCTGACAATAGAAAAAGAGATGGAAGTACATACCGTACTGGTAAACACAGGTGGTTTTTCAGAAATAGAAAGTAAACAACTGGAAGTCAAGGCAAAATCAATGGGAGCGGTTTCTCATAAAACCTTGGATATTCAATCTGTCTATTATGAAAAATGCCTGCGGTATTTGATATTTGGGAACGTTTTAAAAAACAACACGTACCCTTTGTCTGTAAGTTCTGAACGCGCCTTCCAGGCCATAAGCGTTGCCCGTTATGCAAAAGAGATGCAGGCAGATGCTGTCGCACACGGTTGTACCGGAGCCGGAAACGATCAAGTACGCTTTGATTACATCTTACGCATTTTTGCGCCCGATATAGACATAATAGCTCCCATAAGAGAAGGGAAATTCAGCCGTGAAGAAGAGGCAGCCTATTTACAGAGCAAAGGGTTTCCTGTTTCCTTCAAAACGTCACAGTACTCTATAAACCAAGGCATATGGGGAACGAGTGTAGGAGGTGCAGAAACATTACGTGCTACAGACGAATTGCCCGAGGAAGCTTTTCCCACGCAACGTACAAAGGAAGGTACAGAAACCATCACTCTTGGTTTTGAGAAAGGAGAGCCTGCTTCTTTGAATGGCACCACCATGCACCCTATAGACGTTATTAAAAACGTGTACCGGATAGCCGGTCCCTATGGAATAGGCCGAGATATCCACGTGGGAGACACTTTGGTGGGGTTGAAAGGACGTGTAGGCTTTGAAGCAGCCGCTCCGCTATTGATCATCAAAGCACACCATCTGTTGGAAAAACACGTACTGGGCAAATGGCAAATGTACTGGAAAGATCAACTGTCCCATTGGTACGGCATGATGCTCCATGAAGCCCAATACCCGGACCCCGTCATGCGCCATATAGAGTGTTTTTTAGAAGATACACAACAACGGGTAACGGGAACCGTTTCTATCAGACTTCGTCCTTATACCTTCTCGATTACGGGATGTTCTAGTCCCTACGATTTAATGGACTCATGCTTTGGAGATTACGGAGAAGGCACCGAAGCTTTTACCGCAGAACATGTAGAAGGATTCGTACGCATGCTTTCGCTCCCCGTTCACATGTATATGAGTAAAGAAAAAGAGCATCATGAACCATAAAATTACTGTAAGCGTTGCCGGTGGAGCCGGTTATACAGGGGGCGAACTCCTTTATTTGCTTTTGAACCATCCCCACGTGCACCTGCACAGCGTACTCAGCCAATCCAAGAGCGGACTGCCTCTTTCAGAGGCTCATCCCCATTTAGACAGGGAAACCGATTTGGTATTCAGCAAAACCCTTCCCTTCTCAAACACAGATGTGCTGTTTTTATGCCTGGGACACGGACGCTCTGCGCAATTTCTAGAGCAACTGCCACCGGGAACCGTTCAGCACGTTATTGATTTAAGCCGAGACTTCAGATGTAGCAAAGAAGGCTACGGTCGCCTGTTTCAATACGGTCTGCCCGAATTGTACAAAGAGCCCGCAGCTTATGAACAACACCTGCACCGCGCCGGAAACGTAGCCAATCCGGGGTGTTTTGCCACAGCTGTAGAATTGGGATTGCTTCCTCTGTCACATGCCGGATTGCTTAGGCAACCCGTTCATATACATGCTATAACAGGAGCCACAGGTGCCGGAGCCGTACCCGGAGAGACGACTCATTTTGCCTGGAGGAATCAAAACATATCTGTGTACAAAGCTTTTCACCACCAACACATCCCGGAAATAAAAGACGTACTCTTGGCCGCCGGTAAGCAACCTGTACCTCCTATATATTTCGTGCCTCTAAGGGGTGGATTTTCCAGAGGTATTCTGGCAAGTATCTACACACAAAGCACATTGACTGCAGAAGCAGCTACAGCGCTGTACAAAGAGTACTACAAACACCATCCGTTTGTACATGTCACAGAAAAGGCTGTCAGTCTTAAAGAAGTCGTAAATACAAATAGATGCAAAATCCATATAGAAAAACACAAAGACATGTTATACATCACATCTGTTATAGATAACTTATTGAAAGGAGCCTCGGGGACGGCTGTCCAAAACATGAACATATTGTTTGGATGGCCGCAAACAACAGGCTTACAATTAAAACCGGTAGTATTTTAAACATGAAACATTTTACATCAGTACACGATATAGGTCCGCTGGAACAAGCACTTGCCAAAGCAAGAGAAGTAAAAAAAGACAAATATGCATACGCTGATGCAGGAAAACACCTGACCCTGCTGCTTGTATTTTTCAATACCAGCCTGAGAACCAGACTAAGTACACAAAAAGCGGCAGAAAATCTGGGGATGCATGTGATGGTGCTCAACATAAAAGAAGGTGCATGGCTTCTGGAAACGCAGCACGGTGTTGTTATGGACGGAGACAAAGCAGAGCATCTTCTGGAAGCCATACCTGTAATGGGTTGCTACGCAGATGTGATTGGTGTACGTTCCTTTGCCGGTCTCACATCTAAAGAAGAAGATTACGGAGAAACCGTCTTGAATCAATTCATTCGTTATTCGGGCAAACCCGTCATCAGTCTGGAAAGCGCCACGCGTCATCCGTTACAGAGTTTTGCAGACCTAATAACCATAGAAGAATACAAGACGGTTGCCAAACCAAAAATCGTACTCACCTGGGCTCCTCATCCGTCTGCTTTGCCACAAGCCGTAGCCAATTCTTTTGCAGAATGGGTATTGGCGGCCGGTTACTCGCTAACCATCACGCATCCGGCAAATTATGAACTGCACAACGCCTTTACTGCCGGAGCCGATATTGTGTACGACCAAGAAGAAGCCTTACAAGGGGCTCATTTTGTTTACGCCAAAAATTGGTCTGCTTTTCAAGATCCTTTTTATGGTAAAAGACTGCATGGAGACCCTTCCTGGACAATAGATGAAAGGAAAATGGCCTTGACAGACAACGCCCGGTTCATGCATTGTTTGCCCGTACGCAGGAATGTAGTAGTCAGCGATAAGGTATTGGACAGTCCGCGTTCCCTTGTCATACCTCAAGCCGCAAATAGAGAAATAGCGGCACAAATAGTATGTAAAAGTATGATTGATTCTATAAAACAAAAATCACATGAAGTTAAACGTATTTAAAATCGGAGGTAGTATCATCAACCACTCCGACAGTCTGGAACATTTTTTAAACTCCTTTTGTAATTGCACAGAACCCAAAATACTAGTACACGGCGGAGGCAACCAGGCCAATGAATGGATGCAACAACTGCAACTGCCTGTAAAAATGCATGAAGGCAGAAGGATTACAGACGCAGCTACCCTACGTATAGCCGTGATGGTATATGCCGGATGGGTCAATAAAACTTTGGTGGCCGCTCTTGGAGCTCGTGGTTGCAAGGCCATAGGATTAACCGGTGCCGACGGTTTTTCTATACCTGCCGTAAAAAGGAATCCACACCCTATAGATTTTGGCTATGTAGGAGATATCGACGCTTCTACCGTTCACGTGACTTTTATTCAACGTCTGTTAGACGAAGGGTTTATCCCTGTCTTTGCCCCCATCACCTGCGATGCTTCAGGACAATTGCTCAACACCAATGCAGACACGATTGCCTGTACATTGGCCTTGGCTATGAAAGAGAAATACAAAGTAACCTTACGTTACCTCTTTGATCGGGATGGCGTGTACCATGACAACGGAGAAAACCTCCTGCCTATCCTCAGTAAACACCAGTACGAACAATTGCGCAGCCGCGGCATCATCAGCGACGGGATGATTCCTAAAATTGAAACAGCCCTGCATGCACTAAAATACGGCGTGGAAAAAGTAACGGTAGGAACTACTTATATACATCTATGAAAGAAACCATTGATTTGCTGTCCCGGCTGGTAGCCACTCCCTCTGTTTCCGGTAAAGAACAGAAAACAGCTGCCATGCTCACGCAGTACTTAGCATCTCAAGCAGGCGTATCTGTTTCTACTGTTGGGAACAACGTAATAGCTATCAAAGAACCATTCCGGAAAAACAAGCCCGTAGTCCTGCTTTGCTCGCACCACGACACGGTAGCACCTTCTGCCGGATACACCCGAGATCCGTATACGCCCGTACTTGAAAAAGACAAAAACGGCCGTATGCGATTGTATGGATTAGGCAGTAACGATGCCGGAGCTTCTGTAGTAGCTATGATGGAAGCCTTTTGCACAACAGACAATTTGCCTTACAACACAGTACTGATTTTGGCGGCAGAAGAAGAAATATCGGGCAAAAAGGGCATAGCCTCTGTTTTACCGCATGTTCCGGACATATCTTGTGCATTGGTTGGTGAACCAACGGGTATGCGTGCCGCTATCGGAGAAAGAGGATTGTTGGTATTGGACGGTGTAGCCAAGGGGCAATCGGCTCATGCCGCATTAGCAGGTGGAGACAATGCCCTTTATAAGGCATTGGATGCCATTGCTCTACTACGGAATTATCGTTTTTTGAAAGAATCGCCGGCTATGGGCTCCATTCATTTGCAAGTCACACAAATACAGGCCGGTACGCAGCACAATGTGATTCCGGATACGTGTCGTTACGTAGTAGATATCAGAACTACAGATGTATATACAAATGCCGGAATATTGAAAGAATTGGAAAGCGTCCTGCCCGGATGCCTGACTGCACGCAATATGGCCAACAAGGCTTCGGCAACGCCCTTCAATCACCCTCTGGCTAAAGCCGTAAAAGAAGCAGACATTCCTACGTACATATCTCCTACCACCTCTGACTGGATGCGTTTGCCTTGTCCGGCTTTGAAAATCGGGCCCGGTTGCTCATCCAGATCACACGCACCCGATGAATATATATATATCCATGAAATAGAACAGGGAATCGCTACCTACACACATCTCTTATCCATACTAACGCTCTAAAACCATGAAAACACTTTGGGATAAAGGTATAGACATGCCGCACGACGTCAAACAATTTACCATAGGAAACGACATACATTGGGACAAACGACTTGCTTTGTATGATGTGCAAGGCTCAAAGGCCCATGCAAACATGTTGGGTACAACAGGATTGCTTACTTCCGGAGAAACAGAACAATTGCTGAAAGCTTTGGATGCCATGGAGGCACGCATAAAAAACGGAACGTTTCATATACCTGAAGGAGCAGAGGATATCCATTCCGCCATAGAATTCTTTTTAGTAGAAGAACTGGGCAGCGTAGGAAAGAAAATACATGCCGGACGTTCCCGAAACGACCAGGTACTTACAGCTATTCATTTGTACATCAAAGATGTGTGCAAAAATTTGAACGAGAAAATTCACACCCTTTTTACAGCATTGCAAAAACAGAGCAAAACATATGCAGACATACTCATGCCGGGGTACACGCATGCGCGTCCGGCCATGCCTTCTTCTTTTGCTCTCTGGCTTGGAGCTTATGCCGAGTTGTTGGTTGACGACACCTATCAGTTGCACGCGGCTTGGCACCTGTGCAATCAAAACCCTTTGGGATCGGCTGCCGGTTACGGAAACTCTTTCCCTATAGACAGAGAGGCTACAACGCAATTTCTGGGTTTTGGTACCTTAAAATACAACAGCATAGCCGCTCAGATGAGTCGCGGCAGAACAGAGCGATCCCTGGCTTATGCCATGGCCATGATGGCCGGGACGCTCAACAGGCTGGCTTCTGACTGTTGTTTGTTCTCCGGGCCCGATTACCGTTTCTTTGACTTTCCGGAAGCTTTGACTACCGGCAGTAGCATTATGCCGCATAAAAAGAATCCCGATGTTTGGGAACTTATCAGAGCTCATACAAACGCCATACAAGGGATACCGGGGCAGATTACGCTTCTTTGTACCAATCTTACGCATGGATACCACAGAGATTATCAGCTGCTGAAAGACATGTTGTTTCCGACTGTTGACCGCTTGATGGATTGTTTTGATATGGCTTTGGTAATGATACGTCATATACAGGTAAATCCCCGGCTTTTTGAATCGGACAGGTACGACCAAATCTTTACAGTAGAAGAAGTAAACAGACTGGTCATGGATGGCATGCCGTTCAGAGATGCGTACCACAAAGTGGCTCTGTCACTAAAAGAAGGTGTTTTTATGGCTTGCAAAACGATAACTCATACACATTCCGGGAGCATAGGAAATTTGGAGTGGGATCAGATCGATAAAAAAATGGAAGCGGCACAAGCGCTTTTTTTATAACTTTGTCCGTATGACCTGGCGAAAAATATGCGCATACGTTGCAACAAAAATCATGGGCTGGACGTTAGTCGGGGAACCCGTTCCGGAACCCAAATGCATTATCTTGGGAGCTCCACATACGTCTATGTGGGACTTTATCATCTCTTATCTGTATTATACGGCTATTGGAGGAAAAGCCGGGATTTTCATAAAAAGCGAAGTCTTTATATGGCCGCTCAAACCCATCCTAATCCGGGCAGGAGGTATTCCCGTAAACAGAGGCAAAGGCGCTTCCTTTACAAAGCATATGATCGATGCCGTTCGCAAAGAAGAACGTGTCCACCTGGCCATTGCACCGGAAGGCACCCGACAAGCTACAAAAAAATGGAAAGCGGGATTTCACACATTGGCCAAAACCCTTGACATCCCCGTATATATAGGCTACTTTGATTGGGGTAGAAAAGAAATAGGCATAGGACCACGCTTAGAAATTACCGAGAACGCTCAGGAAGATATCAAACGGATCAAACAGTGGTACAGAGACAAAGGGGTCGTGGGAAAACACCCGGAACGTTTTGACCCCTTCTAATCATACCCGGTATTAAACAAAGAAAATCTGTTCTCCGTCGCTCTCCACACGTACCGGTTTTTCGGTATCTACAGATCCTTCCAAAATTTTCTCCGCCAAAGGATTGACTACTTCTCTTTGCAACAGTCTTTTCAACGGTCTGGCACCGTAAGCCGGCTCGTATCCTTTTTCCTGCAGGTAGTCCAGCGCTTTCTCTGTAACCTCCAGAGATATCCCTTTGGGGATAAGCAAATCGTTGATCAAACCTATTTGCAAAGACAAAATCTCTCTCACATGTTCAGGCGCTAAGGCATGGAACATAATGATTTCGTCTATCCTGTTTAAAAACTCGGGGCGAATGGTTTTTCTAAGCAGGTCCATGACCTGTTCTTTTGTATGTTCAAACACATCCTCACTTTGCATATCTTCCAGCAGACTTTCCTGAATCAGGTGCGACCCCATGTTGGAGGTCATGATCAAAAGGGTATTTTTAAAGTCGGCCACGCGGCCTTTATTATCCGTAAGCCTTCCGTCATCTAAGACTTGCAACAAAATGTTAAACACATCGGGATGGGCTTTTTCAACCTCGTCCAGTAGAATCACAGAATAAGGCTTCCTGCGTACGGCTTCTGTCAGCTGACCGCCTTCGTCGTACCCTACGTATCCCGGAGGCGCTCCTACCAAACGGCTTACCGAGTGGCGTTCCTGGTATTCACTCATGTCTATGCGCGTAATCAAGTGCTCGTCATCAAACAAAAACTCGGCAAGTGCCTTGGCCAACTCTGTTTTTCCCACTCCCGTTGTTCCCAGGAACAAGAACGAACCTATCGGTTTTTTGGGATCCTGGAGCCCTGCCCTACTCCGTCTGACTGCGTTGGCTACGGCTGTAATAGCCTCGTCTTGACCTATGACGCGTTTGTGCAGTTCGTCTTCCAGGTGCAAAAGCTTTTCCTTTTCCGCCGTAAGCATGCGTTGCACGGGAATGCCTGTCCACCGCGATACCACCTCGGCAATATCTTCTTCGTGAACAGATTCTCTGATCAGCGCTTGTGTAAAGTTGTCCTTTTTGGCATTCAGCTCTTCTACCTCATTTTCCAGCGCCACAAGGCGTCCGTAACGGATCTCGGCCACTTTTCCGTAATCTCCGCGTCGTTCGGCTTCTGCTGCGGCAAAGCGCAAATCTTCCATCTGTTTTTTCTTGAGCTGGATTTCTTCCAGAACCTGCTTCTCTTCTTGCCATTTGGCGCGTTGGATATCGCATTGGGAAGACAATTCCTGTATCTCTTTGCTCAACACTTCCAATTTCTCTTTGTTGTCCTCACGTTTTATGGCTTCTCGTTCAATTTCCAATTGACGGATTTTGCGATCCAGTTCATCTATACACTCCGGAACAGAATTCATTTCTAACCGCAGACGTGCTGCAGCTTCATCTACCAAATCAATGGCTTTGTCGGGTAAAAAACGCGATGTGATATAACGGTGAGAAAGCTCTACAGCCGCAATAAGGGCATCGTCTTTTATTTGTACTTTGTGGTGCTGTTCGTACCGCTCTTTCAATCCGCGCAAGATGGATATAGCTTCTGCAGGTGAAGGTTCGTCAACCATCACTGTTTGAAAACGTCTTTCTAGCGCTTTGTCCTGTTCAAAATACTTTTGGTACTCGCCCAACGTTGTGGAACCCACTGCACGCAATTCTCCACGAGCCAAAGCCGGTTTTAAAATATTGGCCGCGTCCATGGCTCCTTCTCCTTTGCCGGCTCCTACCAACGTATGGATTTCGTCAATAAAAAGCACCACGTCTCCATCGCTGTCAATAACCTCTTTCACAACGGCTTTCAACCTTTCTTCAAATTCTCCTTTGTATTTGGCACCGGCAATAAGGGCGCCCATATCTAAGGAGTAAATTTGTTTGCTTTTCAGCATGTCCGGGACATCTCCCGTAACAATGCGCTGGGCAATACCTTCTGCAATGGCCGTTTTACCCACACCGGGTTCCCCTACTAAAATAGGGTTGTTTTTAGTCCGGCGGCTTAAAATCTGTAAGACTCTGCGAATTTCGTCGTCGCGTCCAACAACCGGGTCTACTTTTCCTTTGGCAGACAGATCATTCAAGTTGACGGCGTATTTGTTCAGCGCGTCAAACGTCTGCTCCGCCGTTTGTGAATCGGCTTTTCTGCCGCCACGTACTCCCCGGATGGCTTTTTCCAACACCTGGTCTTTTAATCCTAAAGACCTGAGCAAATTTGACACATTGTCTTTAATAGTGAGCAAACCGGACAAAATATGTTCCGTGGTGATGAATTGGTCATCCATCTTATTGGCTATCTCTCTTGCTTTGTATAGCGCTCTTTGGGCATCGTTTGATAAAAAAGTATCTGTTGTGCCTTCTTGCTTTGGATATTGTTCCAACAGTACAAGCAGTTCTTTTTCCAATATATCTGTATTGATTCCCGATTTTTGCAGCAAAAAAGTACCTATCCCTTCCTTGTCTGCAAGGATGGCCTTCAGCAAATGGCCCGTCTCAATCACTTGATTGGATTGGGACTGCGCTGCATGAACTGCAGATTGCAACAGTTCCTGCGCCTGAATAGTATATTTTTGTTCATTCATAGTACTTTTACCGGGGCAAACCTTAAGCCAAACACATTTGGCTGACAAAATGTCACAATTATTCTTTACATTTGTGTTATGAACTCGCTTTTGGATGAAGGCAAACTGCTTCCTTTGGCAGAAGATTTTTACACCCTCCAAGGGGAAGGATTTCATACAGGCAAAGCGGCATACTTTATCAGGCTGGGAGGTTGCGACATAGGCTGCTCCTGGTGTGATTCCAAGCATACATGGAACCCCTCTCTGTTCCCTCCCGTTCCCGTAGATGCCATTATTTCCCGAGCTGTAACATCTCCTGCTCGTTCCGTAGTGATTACAGGCGGAGAACCGCTCAATTATCCGTTAGGTCCTTTATGCGATGGTTTGAAAAAAGAAGGCATGGAATTGCATCTGGAAACTTCCGGGTCTTATCCTCTTTCGGGAAAAATGGACTGGATTTGTTTGTCACCCAAACAAAACAGACCTCCGTTGCCGGAATTTTACCCTATGGCCAACGAATTGAAAATCATTATAACAGGACCTTTGGATATGGAATGGGCAGAATTTAATCGCCTAAAAGTACATTCCGATTGCCACTTATACTTGCAACCGGAGTGGAGCCGCAGAGAAGCCATTTTGCCACATATCGTAGCGTACATAAAAGCCAATCCTATCTGGAAATTGTCTTTACAAACACACAAATACATTCACATTCCTTAAACAACAATTTTTATGAAAAAAGTCTTTCTTAGTATCATCACACTTTCGTTGCTTTCTTTTGGTTTGCAAGCACAAGAGAACGATAAAAAAGCAAACGAAGGTTTTCAATTTACGGTGGTTAAAGAAAACCTCATCACTTCTGTTAAAAATCAAAGCAATACGGGAACCTGCTGGTGTTTTGCTTCCTTAGGGTTTATGGAGTCCGAACTCCTGCGCATGGGAAAAGGAGAGTACGATTTGTCAGAAATGTTCATTGTATCCGGCACGTATAAAGAAAAAGCAGAAAGGTACATACGCCTTGACGGATTTTTAAATTTTGCTCAAGGTGGAGCCTTTGACGATTACCTGCATATCATCCGTAAATACGGTATAGTTCCCAACGAAGTCATGCCCGGACTCAATTACGGTGAAGACATGCATATGCACGGAGAATTGGCAGCCGTATTGAAAGGCATGGTTGACGGTGTCAAAAGAAACCCCAACAGAAAATTGTCCACGGCCTGGAAAAAAGCCTTACAAGGAGCCGTAGATGCTTATTTGGGAGAAATGCCGGAAACATTTACATACGAAGGCAAAGAGTATACCCCAAAATCTTTTGCATCGTCGTTGGGTTTCAATCCGGACGATTATGTAAACATTGCTTCGTTTACACACCATCCTTTCTACACACAATTTGCTTTGGAAGTAGCTGACAACTGGCTGTGGGGCCAATACTGGAACCTGCCTATGGAAGAGATGATGGAAGTCATTGATAATGCCATTATGAACGGATATACGGTACTTTGGGCATCCGACGTGTCTGAAATGGGCTTTGGAAGAACAGGAATTGCCATGTACCCCACAACAGAACCTTCAGAAATGGTAGGATCGGACCAAGCCAGATGGCTGCAGATGTCTGCTATGGAAAGAAGCAATGCGTTCAGAAATTTGACCGGTCCCGTAGCAGAGATTAAAGAAGTAACCCAGGAAATGCGTCAGGAAGCTTACGATAACAAACAAACCACCGACGACCACGGCATGCAGATATACGGCATTGCCAAAGATCAAAACGGTACTAAGTATTATATGGTAAAGAATTCTTGGGGTGAAGCCGGAAATTACAAAGGATTATGGTACGTATCTGAAAAATTTGTACAATACAAAACCATGGACATTCAGGTACATAAAAACGCCATCCCAAAGGCTATTCGTAAAAAAATAAACATCTAAAATCATGAAAAAAACGTTAACTCTGCTGGTAGCGCTTCTTCTAACAGGAGCGCTGGCCGCACAGCAATACCAATTTACAAAAGTAGTCGACAACCCACACACAGTAGCCAAACATCAAGGGCGCACAGGAACCTGCTGGTGCTTTGCCACGTTATCCTTATTGGAAAGTGAGGTCATACGAATGGGCAAAGAACCCCTGGACCTGTCTGTAATGTATACGGTACGTGGTGTTTACAAAACACGGTATTTTGACAATTACTTAAGAAGAGGCAAAGGAAACCTGGGTCCGGGCTCGCTCAGTCATACGGCAACGCGTTCGGTGGCAAAATACGGACTTATGCCGCTTTCTCTTTACCCGGGCATCAACTACGATTCTGATGTTCATAACCATATAGAGCTGCAAGGCTACATCAATGCCATGGCAGAAGTCCCCATCAGGGTGCGGAATTTCAGCCCGCAAGCAGCCCTTATGCTGGAAGCTGCTCTGGACATATATTTGGGTGAAGCTCCCGAAACCTTTGTTTATGAAGGGAAAGAACACACACCCCTCTCGTTTGTCAACTACTTGGGGTTAGATATGGAAGATTACGTAGAAATCACAAGCTATACACACCACCCTTTCTACCAAGAAGTTCCTTTTGAAGTGCCCGACAACTGGGAACATGCACTATACTATAACGTACCGTTGGACGAATTCATGGCCATAGCAGACCATGCACTTACCCAAGGGTACACCTTGGCCTGGGACGGCACGCTCACCAAAAACTTTTCGCAGAAAACCGGTCTGGCTTTAGAGCCAATTAAGGAAGGCAGCGAAGAAGAGCTGGATATTACTCAGGAAATCCGTCAAGATATGTACCAAACGTTCAAATCTCCGGACGACCACCTGATGCACATCACTGGCATTGTCCGCGACCAATACGGAGTAACGTACTACATTACTAAAAATTCGTACGGAACCACAGGGGCTCACAACGGCTACATCTACATGTCAGAAAATTACTTCAAAGCCCGCGGCCTGTCCTACATGTTGCATAAAGACGCCGTTCCCAAAAACATCAGGAAAAAATTAGGATTTTGAGAAAGATCACAAAACATATCCCCAATGCCATCACATCGCTAAACATGTTGTGCGGTGCTTTGGGGATTGTTTTTGTATGCAGAGGCAACCTTACTACGGCTTTTTGGCTTATGGTGGTTGCCTCTGTTTTTGATTTCTTAGACGGCTTTGCTGCCCGTATGCTCAAAGCATACTCCCCTATGGGAAAAGAATTGGACTCTCTTTCAGATGTCGTGAGCTTTGGCTTGTTGCCCTCTTTTATGATGTACTCTGTCTATCGTCAAGCAGCTCCCTTGGAATGGATGTCTTTTCTTCCTTTTATATTGGTTCTTTTTTCTGCCATACGGCTTGCCAAATTTAACGTAGACACACGTCAAACGGAACATTTTTTGGGGTTGCCTACTCCCACATCTGCTTTACTGGTAGCATCTATGGTATTGTACACCCGGCACAGCAGTATCTGGCAAAGTTGGTTTACATCTTGGTGGGTTATTCCTACCGTAACCGTATTGCTTTCAGCACTTCTGATAAGCAATATCCCTATGTTCTCCTTAAAGTTCAAAAATCTTTCTTTCAAAGAGAACGCCATTCCGTTTTCCTTTCTTTTGCTTTGTGCTGTTTCTGTTCTGATTATAGCTCTAACAGGCAAGCATCCATCTCTTATGATAGGGAGTTGCTGTGGTCTGTATATAATAATGTCCGGAATCTTTTGGATATCCGGACATCATCGTCGTTGAATGTAAGCTACTGAACTCTTATGCTACATCCAGTTCAGGTTGTGGCCCAATTCCAAACTTTTCTACCAATACGTTTACTACGGTGGGAGACAAGAATGCCGGCAATGTGGGTCCCAGATGGATGTTCTTCACACCCAGGCTGAGCAACGCCAACAATACGATAACGGCTTTTTGTTCGTACCAGGCAATGTTGTAGAAAATAGGCAGATCGTTTACGCTGTCCAAACCAAAGGCCTTTTGTAGAGCCAAAGCAATCACTACCAATGAATAGCTGTCGTTACACTGTCCTGCGTCAAGAACGCGGGGAATACCATTGATATCACCCAACGGCAGTTTGTTGTATCTGTACTTGGCACATCCTGCTGTCAAAATCACATTGTCTTTAGGCAAGGCCAACGCATAGTCTGTGTAATATTCACGGCTCTTATGGCGACCGTCACATCCGGCCATGACTACAAAGCGCTTGATGGCACCTGTTTTCACGGCATCTACTACTTGGTCTGCCAAAGCCAATACTTGGTGGTGAGCAAAACCGCCTACGATTTCGCCTTTTTCTATTTCTGTGGGGGGCTGGCATGTTTTGGCTTTTTCAATCAATTCTGAAAAATCTTTTTTGCCTCCTTCCTCACGTGACGGAATGTGCTTGGCACCGGGATATCCTGAAGAACCGGTCGTATACATCCTATCCAAATAGCTAGCGTCTTTTGCCAGAGGAACTATACAGTTGGTAGTAAAGAGAATGACTCCGTTAAAGGCTTCAAATTCTTCACGTTGCTTCCACCAAGCGTTTCCGTAGTTTCCAATAAAGTGGGGATATTTTTTAAATGCAGGGTAATAATTGGCAGGAAGCATTTCTCCGTGAGTATATACATCAACTCCCGTACCGGCCGTTTGTTCCAGCAATTCTTCCATATCTTTCAGATCGTGACCGCTGATAAGGATACCGGGGTTCTTTCCTACACCAATGTTTACCTTCGTTATTTCCGGATTTCCGTAGGCCAAAGTATTGGCTTTATCCAACAACGCCATAGCTTGCACTCCGTATTCTCCTGTTTTTAACACCAATGGAATAAGCTCATTTACAGGAATATCTGTACGTGATACTTGGTACAGCGCTTCTTCCATAAACGCATACAGACTGCTTTCTTCGTGTCCCAAATTGGCAGCGTGCTCTGCATAAGCCGCCATGCCTTTTAAACCGTAAACGGTCAATTGTTTCAGGGAGCGAATATCTTCGTTGGACTCACTCAACACTCCAATAGAAGCTGCTTGGGTTATGTAATCTGCTTTTTGAATATCTAAAGCAATCTCCGGCATGTCGGGAACTTGAACGCCTTCTTTTTCAGCCCATGCCAACAAGTCTTTTTTCAAGGCAAAACCTTTTTCAATACGATCTGTCAAAGCCTCGTCGTCAAAGTTGGCGTTGGTAATGGTGCAGAACAACGCATCCATTATGTAATGGTCCACTTGATCGTCGGCTTTTCCCTTTTGACGTAAAGCCCTTTGAACAATGGCTACACCACGTGTTACATAAATCAACAAGTCTTGCAAGGCAGCCGTACCGGCTTCTTTACCGCATACGCCTTTTACCGTACAACCTTGATTGCGTGCAGTTTCCTGACATTGATAACAAAACATGCTCATAGTAATTTGTTTTTAAAATAGTTCGCAAATATATAAATTATTAAAAGATCATTGTATCCATTCTTCTGACTTCACTTGTCCTGAAGCAGTCATTACAATTTTCTTGACGGGAACGTACCGCTCTGCACGTTCTCTTGCCATCCCCACCAGCTTCATAAGCCCGGAGCAACAAGGTACTTCCATTACCAATACCGTCAACGTTTCTATGCCTCCCGGTCCCATCAAAACAGCCAATTTTTCTACGTAGGCATCTAAGTTTCTATCCAATTTGGGACAAGCTATGGCCAACACTTTGTTCTTCATAAAACGCTCGTGAAATCCTTCAGCTACAAAACCGGAACAATCGGCTGCCAGCAACAAATGCGCTCCGGCAAACAAGGAATTCATGGGATTGATCAAATGCAACTGCACAGGAAACTGACGAACAGGCTGATTGGCAACGGTATAGATTGGTGTGACGGGTCTCGGTTTGGGTTGATCCAATTTCAAAGAAGAGAGGTCTACTTCTATGTTGTGTTTTTTCAAATAGTCAATACCTTCTTGTAAAAAACCCAATTCTCCGTGGTCCTTCAGATGTTTGAAATGCGCCAATATCACATCTTTCCCTTTAGGTACTACACGCTCCATAACAGCCGTTTCATCATAAGGTTCGGCCTCTCTTTCTTCCAAAGAAATAGCCCCTTGTGGACAATCGGGAATACAAGCCCCCAATCCATCACAATATAAGTCGCTTACTATGACGGCTTTCCCATTTACCAGTTGCAGAGCTCCTTCATGGCATCCTTCTACACAAATACCGCAGCCGTCACAAAGGTCTTCATCAATTTTTATAATCGTTCTTTTCATGTTTATCAAATTCTTGGCAAAACTAGCACAGTTTCACGAAAAGCTTTTGTACCATTTGTTACAAAATGGTAAAAACACGT
>Ga0265294_10003568_pt1 | contig 19850 bp, 19 predicted proteins | sample MunlanPumphouse3_FD_192504 | JGI IMG/M metagenome (GOLD analysis project Ga0265294, IMG submission 192504) | Groundwater microbial communities from a municipal landfill in Southern Ontario, Canada - Pumphouse #3 | ecosystem: Environmental > Aquatic > Deep subsurface > Groundwater | place...
AATATCTATCGTGGCTTCCTGATTATTTAAAACAAGCAATTTAGGATTTGACAAAACCTTAGCGGTCTTATCTTCTATACCAGCCTCTATTACGGCATTAATATTCCAATCTCCTTCCAAAATAGAAACGCCTATTTTACCGAAAGATTTAGTTAAACCTAATGCATCGCCTTCACTGGCTGAAACCGTATTGAATACAAAGTTATTATCACCTGTAACAGGATTAATTAAACCGTTTCTATACGTTTTCCCCCATCTCGTTCCCAAAGCGAAACCTGTTGTCAAGTTAACATCTACGATTTTTGCTTCAAGCATAACCTGCTGTGTAGGAACGTCCAAAGATCTTATAAGAGATTCCATTTTATCCAAACTGTCCGCAAGATCAGTAATAATTATGGAATTAGTTCTAACATCCGAAACTATTTTTCCGCCTTTTGACAACCTTGTTGAAAGTATTTTTTCCAAATCTGCGGCTTTTGCATAATTGCAGAATATAACTCTTGAAACTGTTATATGGCTGCCGTCAGCCTTACTTTTTATAACGTAAATATTTGCATCACCCTGTTTTACATAGTATAAATCATAAGTATCCAACAGAGCGTTTAAAGCCTCTTCCGCAGTAACGTCTTTCAAAGACAGCATTATTTTCTTATCATATAAAGTTGTATCAGTAATCAACCTCATACCTGTCTTCATACTAAGAACATTTAATACCGTGTACAGAGTCGTTCCCTGAAAATCAATAGATATTAAACCCATAGAAGTTACTTCTTTGTCATTTCTGTCATTCGCAGCAGCAAAGGCAAAACCGGAATATGAGACTAAAATAGCAACCAAATACACTAGAATTTTTTTCTTCATCTTTTCTCCCTAGTTTAACATTTTTATTGTATATTTTTTTCCATAAAAATTAATATTTATTGAATTTTGGTCTATTCTAACAATTTTTGCGCCTTTGTAAACAGAACCTTCCGGATATAGTTTTCCTTCTATGATCACTATAGGATTTTTAGCTTCATACATAATGCCTTCCAATACTATAGAAGGTAATTCTCTTACGATAACAGGACGCGATGCGACGACTTTTTTTACCTTTTTTTCTTTAACAAAACCCGATATAAAAGGATTCCTAGGCACAGGCAGCAAATCTCTCCATGTAGGGATATATCCTACATCCATAGCGGAAAATATTTTATCCGATATTTCTTTAAAATATCCTTTGGCGGAAATTTCATCGATGGACTGTTCTTCCCTTCCGCTGAAATAATCATTCACTGATGATGAATAAAGAACAGGACTGCATTCAATCGTAACATTTCCGTTATAAGAAACAGAAACGACTGTAACAGAAGAGAACTTTTCAATATCAAATAAAAATTTATAAATTTGGTCATATGCGGCTTTTAACTCCAAAGTTAATACAATATTATTATCATCTTTTTGTATCTGCTTTATATTTTCGTCTTTAACTTTTATTTCATATTGTTTAAGCAATTTTATTATCTGAACTTTATATCTGTTTATAATTTCGTCATTAGGAACAAAATAGTCCTGATATTCGGATATAGTTTCATTTATTTTTTCTTTTTGTTCATCAATGCTTCTTTGTATGCTTGAAAAATCATTCAACTGCATGTTGATATCGTTAAATCTGTTGTAAATAACTTTTTTTTCATTCAACATATTGCTGTATTTTGAATATACAAAAACATATATTCCCCCCATAATAGTAATAAAAACAATAAGGTTGATAAAAAAAAGCATATTTCTGTTATTCATATTAATATTCATATTATCACTTCCTTGAATATACCGGCATATTAACTTTTAATAAATTAATAAGTTTGCCGTCAATTTTATCTTCATATAAAAGCTCTATTTTTATATTTTTATCAAAATAAAGACTTCTGTCAAACGCCATTTTTAAAACATTTTCATAATCGTAAACATTTTTAAGTTCTTTAAGTTTGTTTTTTCCTAAAATTAAATTTATCAGCATATTATCGTCTTTTGCGACAATCGTTGTAACAGAATCGTCATTCGGTAAAAAATTTCCAAGCTCTTTCAAAATTAATCCGTAATTCGTATTATTTTGAAGCTGTTCTCTCATAGCCGTCAGTTTGAAATAATATCCGTTCCATTCTTTCTCAACGGCATCCATATTATTTGACTGCCTTTTTTCTTCTATAGATTGTTTTATTTGTTTTATATTTTCATTATATTCGCCTATTTGCTTAAACAAATAAACAGACCGCACTATTAAAAACACTATTGCAATCTGAACAAACAAGTTTAATATTTTAGAAAATTTTAAAAAATATATTTCTGTTTTATTTTTCTTTACTATGTCTGTTATATAATTAATTTTGTACATTATCAAACTCCTTCTCGATTGCTAACCCTAAAGATACAGGCATAAAATAACCGTAATTTTGGTTTACATATCCGGTAACGTTATTATCCGATAAAGGATTCCATTTGTTAGTCGCAATACCGAGAGTATCTCCTATGAAATTATCAATACCTTCAAGCATTGCCCCGCCTCCTGTTATTACAACCCTGTCAACGGCTACTATATACTGTCTTGTAATACAATGCTCTATAGTTCTAAAAATAGCCTCTAACAGAGTAGCCGTACTTTTTTTTAGAACATTCTTCGCATTAAACCCGATATCGTTCCATAAATCTGTTCTTCTTTTTATTTCTTCCGCAAGCTTTTCCGGTATAGTATATAAATTTGCGATGTCATTTGTCACATCTTTTCCGCCGAAGCTTACATCTCTCATAAAAATCAATTCTTTATTATTCAAAACGGTAATATTCGTATTTGTATGGCCTATGTTTACCAAAATGATGCTTTCCGTATTTTTGTAATTAGGGCCGAACATATTAAAAGCATTAACCAATGCCAATGATTCCATTGTAACGCCGGCAAGCTTTAGGTTTTGAACATTTTTCGTAATATTGACTTTTGAATAAATTTGTTCTCTCGGAACGGCTGAAAACAACACGTTGTATTCTTCTTCGGAAACATCCTTTGTAATCGTAAACGAAGAGAACATTTTATCCAAATCTTCAGTTATTGATTGTTCAACTTCAAGTTTGATGACATTTTTTAAATTCTTTTTCTCTATTTTTTTAGACAGCAGCAAATCTCTGTTAATAAGTCCTTGGCCTCCGACAGCCAAAAAACTTGCATCAGAATTAAGTTTCAATTTTTTTAACAAAGACAATAAAGCCATTTTCTGCACAGCAGTATCAGGAGATGACATTGTCATAGCGCATAAAATTGAAAGGCTGGCTTTTTTACCGTCGTTAACAACCTTACATACTTTAACAAATTTTGAACCCAAATCAATTCCTATCAAAGCTCCCTCCATCCTCTAAAATGCTTTACATTGTTAGTTCCGTCATATACCGTATAAAAATAATATGCTACCGTAGACGCGACTACTTTCATATTAACAGTTGTTGAAGATATACCTGTTATAGCATAATAATTATATGTTTTTCCATATTCTTCCGTAACTATCGGAAGTCCCGGAACAGCACTTGCGCTTGCAAGTCTGTTACAAACCACTCTTGCATAAACTCCAGGATAAATAGTCTGATCATAACAATTCCCGGAACCGTTTATATAAATATTAATAGGCTGCCAAGGCATCGCCAAAGAGCTGAAATTATTATTTGTTTCAGGATAATTAAGACTAATATATCCCCTTAACATTTCAATAGCTCCTTCGGCGGCATAAAAAGTTCTGACTCTTGCCTGGTCAACTGTATTAAGCATATTTTGCAGCATAAACATCTGAATACATATAAAACCGATAATTGTCATTATAAGCATTGCAACAACCGTAACAGGTAATATTGAGCCTTTTATTTTTAATATCATACCAAAACATCCCTGGATGTAAAAATAAACGTTCTGATTTCATAATTAACTTCACCGTCTGATAAAACTTTGTTAAATATTAAACCGATGCTTATATTCCTCATTATACCTGTGCTATCCATATAATAATAAACGGCATTAACATTTTCCAAAATGACTTCAGTTCTTATCAGAGTATTCCCCGTGTAATTCGATCCTGCATTATAAACTCTCATTACCAAAACTCTGTTAGCGCTGGGAATACTTGCCATCACAGTAGGAGGATTAGAGGACAAAGCCTTGCTGTTTGTAAAAGAGCCGGTAGTAAAAGAATAATCATCACGTCTGTAAATTCCTAAATTATCATCATAATAACCAAATGAAAATTTCGAAGGAAGCATTTGAACGTAAACAGAATTTTCTATTGATTTTTTCATCATACTTTCAAAAAATCGCGTATTGTTCTTCTGCTGCGAAACTCCAAATAATTTTGAATATGAAGTATACGAAACAGTCATCATTGTATAAATAAAAAAAATAATAATAGCCGATAATATAATAGAAACCATTACTTCTATCAATGTAAAAGCTTTTTTGTTTTTCAATATTATCATTTTCCCCATTCTTCCGCAAAATGTGTTTTTACGGCAATTCTGTTCCAAGAAGCTTTTTCTGCGCTTGTAGCAGAGCTTGACCAAGGCCATTCGGCTAAAACAACTCCTTCCATACTGTTTGTCACCGTATGTCTTTTAAACATATATGTATACATTACAACTTTGCCTGACGGTAATGATTCGCTCGATATTGTTACAGTTCCTGAAGAAGGAGATATAAAATAAGCATTACTTCTTTTATCTTCCATTATTTTAACTGCATTTCCCAAAATTCTGTCATAACTTGAACTTTCTACTTCCATTCTCCATGCAGCCATAAAAAAAGACATTCCGTAAACCATCACTATTGCAGTTATTATAACGGAAACCAAAACTTCTATTAAAGTTAGCCCTGAATTTATTTTATAAAAACTCTTGGAAAACAGTACCACTTGTCACTCCTATATCGTAAATACCTCTTACGGTTATACCGGATCCCTCATTAGTGCCGTAAGCACTGACATACAAAGTATTACCGCTGACGGTAACCGTAAAAGTTTTGAAGTACTTGTTGTGAAAAGTGTCTATATCTAATTCTTCCGATGCCGTAACGCTTGAAACTACAGGCAAGTACGCAGACTCTCTGATTCTGTACATTTTTTCCTGCGCAATAACTTTTTCAATGAACATATGACCTTCGTTTGTTATGGCAATGCGCATATGGTCTCTGCCGTAAAAACCCCACAACAAAACTAATATCGATATAATTATAATTACAATTATACATTCTATAAGAGATACGCCGTAATTATTAAATATTTTTTTTACCATAAATTTATACAGACTGGTTAACCATTGCATTTGCAAGATTAAATATAGGCAAATAAAGAGCGATAACGGCGATACCGACTATAAAACCCAAGAAAATAATCAAGACAGGTTCAACTACCGAACTCAGAGTCGCAACCGCTACATCAACCTCATCTGTATAATAATCTGTTATTTTATCAAACATTTCTTCAAGTTGTCCAGATTTTTCACCAACAGCAGTCATTCTTACAATCATTTTAGGGAATAAATTATACTTATCCATTTCAGAAGAAAACTGTTCCCCTGTAATTACCTGCTCTTTTATATCACCCATTATACCGCGGACATATGTATTTGCAACCGTATTTGAAGCTATTTGAAGCGAAGATATTATATCAACACCGCTTCTTACAAGAGTTGAAAGAGTCTGAAAAAATCTGGCGAATATCATTTTTGTATAGATAGGGGCAAATATTGGAATTTTAAAAAGAAATTGATGCCACCTTCTTTTTCCTTCGGGCATTTTTGTAAAAATTTTAAAAGACGCTATAATAACGACTATAAGTATTATGAACAAAGGCATTTTATCAATTAAAAGATTGCTGAAATTCATTACCATTTTAGTCGGAAGAGGAAGCTCTGCTCCGAAAGAAGCAAACATTTCCTGAAATTTAGGTATTATTCCCAAAACCAACCCAAAGAAAACAAAAATAAAAAACGTTCCTACAAAGACCGGATATGAAGCAGCTGATTTTATTTTTCTTCTTAATTTAACGGAATTTTCAAGGAAACCCGCCAAATCCTCCAAAACTCTTGCCAGCTTGCCTGATTTTTCTCCGACCATTATCATAGAAATAAAAGCATTATCAAAAAGTTTCGGATAACCTGACAAAGCATCAGATAAATTTTTACCCGATTTAACATCTTCCGAAATATTTGTTAATATAGTTCCGAAATAAGGATTTGTTACCATAAGAGCAATATCTGAAATTGCATCCAATACGTTTACTCCTGCATTTACAAGAGTAGATAATTGCCTGCAGAAAATTGCAATGTCGGCAGTTTTAACTTTCCCGTTCTTCCTGGTTTTAGCCTGCAGTTTTGCATCAAGGCGAGAAAAGAAATTTCCGCCCTCGCTGCTTTCTATTGAAAAAACCGTCAATCCCTGTATCTTTAATTTTGACATTGCGCTCTGCTTAGATTCGGCTTCTTCAATTCCAGATACGGTTTTCCCGGAAGAATTCATCGCTTTATATGAAAATTTTGGCATTTTTTAATCCACCTTTAACGTAACGGATAATACTTCTTCTATTGTAGTTCTTCCTTCTTTCAATTTATTAATGGCAGATTCTCTCAAAGTTACGATACCTTCTCTTTGTGCAATTTCTCTTAATTCACTGTCACCGGCATTCATTATAATTGCTTTTTTTATAGCAGCAGAAACATTAAGCATTTCAAAAATTGCAGTCCTGCCCTTATAACCGGAACCGTCACATTGTCTGCAGCCCTTGCCTTTGTAAACTTTTACAGATCTGTCTATTCCGAGTTTTTTATAAACGGAATCATCAATATCCGAAACTTCTTTTTTACATGCGGTGCAAATGGTTCTTACAAGTCTTTGAGCTACAATTAAATTAACGGCGTCAGCCAGCAAATAAGATTCAACGCCCATAAAAGACATTCTGGAAATCGTACTTACCGTATCGTTTGTATGAAGAGTAGAAAAAACTAAATGTCCCGTAAGAGCGGCCTGTATCGCAATCTGGGCGGTTTCTTTATCTCTTATTTCTCCTACAAGAATAACATTAGGATCTTGTCTCAAAAAAGTTCTTAAAATCGCGGCGAAATCAAGCCCTATATCGCTTCTTACATGAACCTGATTTATTCCTTTTAATTCATATTCCACAGGGTCTTCAGCCGTAACAATATTTATATCCTCTTTATTTATATAATTTAAGGCCGAATAAAGCGTAGTTGTTTTTCCGCTGCTTGTAGGTCCGGTAACCAATACCATTCCATAAGGAGCATTTATCGCTTCCTTAAACAAAACCAATTCTTTTTGCGAAAATCCTATGCTGTCAATATCCAAAGAAGTTGTTCCTTTCGCCAAGATTCTCAAAACAACTTTTTCCCCCCATATCGTAGGAAGAATTGAAACTCTGATATCAACCTTATAATTTGATATTTTTACTCTGCATTTACCGTCCTGAGGCAATCTTCTCTCGGCAATATCAAGTTCTGACATAATTTTGATTCTGGAAACAATCGCCGCATAATATTTCTTTTGAGGCGCAGGAAAAACATTCAATACGCCGTCTATTCTCATTCTTAAAGAAACTTCTTTTTCAAAAGGTTCCAAATGGATATCGCTTGCTTTCTTTGTTATGGCGTCAAAAAATATTGAGTTAACGTATTTTATAACAGGAGCCGAATCAGCATTCTCTCCTGAAAAATCATCCTCTATTTCATCTTTTTTTTGATCGCTGATTTCTTCCTCGCCTATTTCGGCGCTTAAGGATGTTCTTACGTAATATTTTTCAATAAATTCTTTTATATCAGTTTCAGACGAAAGAACTACAGATATTTTTTTTCCGGTAAGTTTCTGAACATCATCTTTATAAACTACGTTCGCCGGGTCTGCCATCGCCACAACCAAAACGTCATTTTTAATATCTAAAGGAACCGCTAAATATTTTCTTGCTATTTTTTCGGGGATAATGCTTAAAACTGACTGAACGATTTGAATATTTGACAATCTTCGGTATTCTATACCGAGAGAAATTGACAATGCATTTAACAAATTATCTTCTGTAATATACCCTTTGCGAAGAAAAACCTGACCAAGCTGTTCTTTATTGCTTAAGGATTCCTTAAGAGACTCGTCCAATTGTTCTTTAGTTACAAGCTTTTCTTCTAAAAGAATCTCGCCAAGATACTTCTTTTTTAAAGCTTCTAGTACCATGTAGATCTCCATTTATTAAGTATTATAATACCCTCGAATTATATATGAAATCAATGTGTTTGTCAAGAAATTAATATTACGCTGCCGTGTTTTTTTTCAATCATTTTTCAAACCGTTTTTAATAACCAGTCTTATAGTGTTTGACAGTCAAGCGGCAAAAAAGATAGAATTCTTTAATACAAACAGATATAATTAAAGGATAAACAAATGGCATATTCAGGCTTAATAGAAAAATACAGACAGTATTTACCGGTAACCGAAGAAACTCCGGTAATCACGCTTCATGAAGGAAATACTCCGTTAATACCCGCAAAAAATCTTGCAAAAGTTATAGGATTCCCGGGAAATATATTTTTTAAATATGAAGGACTTAATCCTACAGGCTCTTTCAAAGACAGAGGAATGACAATGGCTGTTTCAAAAGCCGTTGAAGAAGGCAGCAAAGCAGTCATATGCGCATCTACCGGGAACACTTCAGCATCCGCGGCGGCATATTCAGCCAGAGCAGGAATAAAATCGGTCGTTTTAATTCCTGAAGGAAAGATAGCTCTTGGAAAACTTTCTCAGGCGGTAATGCACGGAGCGACAGTTCTTGCAATAGACGGAAATTTTGACGTAGCTTTGGAATTGGTTAAACAGTTAAGCCAAAATTATCCGCTTACTTTAGTCAATTCCGTTAATCCTTACAGAATTGAAGGGCAAAAAACATCTTCATTTGAAATTTGCGAAGCTTTGGAACAATCTCCAGACTATCAATTTATGCCTGTCGGAAACGCAGGGAATATAACTGCCTATTGGAAGGGTTATAAAGAATATAATTCATTATTTCCTGAAAAATATGTTCTGCCTAAAATTATGGGATTTCAAGCCGAAGGCTCGGCACCTATTGTAAGAGGATATCCTATTGAAAAACCTGAGACTTTGGCAACAGCCATAAGAATAGGTAACCCGGCATCATGGAAAACAGCCGTAGCGGCAAAAGAAGAATCAGGCGGAGTCATTGATATGGTAAGCGACGATGAAATAATTGAAGCGTATAAAATGATTGCATCGAATGAGGGAATATTCGCGGAACCTGCGTCAGCATCATCTTTTGCCGGTCTTTTAAAATATGTAAGAAACGGATATTTTGAAGGACAAAAAGATTTAAAAGCAGTTTGTATTCTTACAGGACACGGATTAAAAGATCCGGACAGAGCCGTTATATGTTCAACAAAACCTAAAAACGTTAAAGCAAACATGGCAGACATTATAAACGCAATAGGACTTTAACAGGAGACAAAATGTCAGAAGAAATAAAAAAACAGGAAATCAAAATTGAAATAGACGATCAAACCGCAAACGGAACTTATTCAAATCTTGCTCTTATCACTCATTCTGAAACTGAATTTGTAATAGATTTTATTTTTGTTCAGCCTCAAAACGGCAAAGCAAAAGTCAGAAGCAGAATTGTAACATCACCTCTTCATGCAAAAAAATTCTTGGAAGCTCTTAAAGAAAATATTGCAAAATACGAAACAAGATTCGGAGAAATTAAAACTCCTGAAATGCCTGTCGTTGAAAAATCTAAATTCTATAATTAATAAGAGATCACATGAATATAGAACTTATATGTTCAGGAACCGAACTTTTAACCGGCAAATTAAATACTCATGCGTCTTTTATAGGAGAACTTCTGTCAAATTTGGGCCTTGATTTATCTCTTATTACAACTGTATCTGACAGAAAAAATGAATTTGCAAAGATTTTATCTCTGGCAAAAGAAAGAAGCTCTGTTATAATAGTTACCGGCGGGTTAGGACCTACATTCGACGACATAACAGTGGAAACGGTATCTGAAATACTCGGGATAAAAACATATAAAGACGAAGCTGTCAGCACAGCGATATGCCAGTTTTTTGAAAAAAGAGGAATAATCAATCCTTCAGTGAATAACGAAAGACAATCATATATATTAGATGGAGCAAAAGTTTTAGAAAACAGATTCGGCACTGCTCCAGGACAAATGCTGCATTTTGAACATATTTCGGCTGAAAACAAAAAAACAAGAAAAACAATATTTCTTCTGCCCGGACCTCCTAGAGAAATGAGACCGATGTTTGAAGAAGATGTCATACCTTATTTCAAAAGTTATCAGTTAGGAATAAAAAAATCATTAACTTTACATGTTTGCGGCATGGCAGAATCTCTCATTGATGAAAAAATCAGAGCAACTATAGATTTGTTTTCCGGCAACAAAAACATTGAGTTTGCGATATTAGCACACCAATACATCGTAGACATAAAAATATCCGTCAGAGGAGAAGATGAACTGTTGTTAGACGATACAATAAACAATATAAAAAATGAATTTATTAATATTTTAGGCGATAATATTTTCGGATATAATGATGATACTATTGAACATATTGTTCAAAAAATGCTTATTGAAAATAAAAAAAATATATCTGTCGCAGAATCATGCACAGGAGGCATGATTGCAGGCAGACTGACGAATAATCCCGGAAGTTCTTTGTGTTTTAAGCAGTCTGTAGTCACCTATTCGAATGAATCAAAAATCTCACTCTTGAAAGTTAAGGAAGAGACCTTGAAACAGTTCGGAGCGGTAAGCGAAAATACCGCCGATGAAATGTTACAGGGAATTTTAAAATTATCAGATTCAGACTATGCGATATCAGTTACGGGAATAGCAGGTCCTGACGGAACCGTTGAAAATAAACCGGTAGGACTTGTTTTTATAGGAGTTTCTTATAAAGGAGAAAACGAAATCTTCAAATATAAATTTTTAGGAACAAGATCGGATATAAGAGAAAGAACAGTAAATGTCGCATTAGACTGCATAAGAAGAAAAATATTAAAAACAAAACATAAAATAAAAAATTTAAAAGGAAAATAATGGGAAGATTTTTGGGCATAGATTACGGTAAAAAAAGAATAGGATTGGCTTTATCGGACATTTTAGGCATGATGGCGCAGCCTTTTGACGTAATTGAAAGCAAAGGTCTTAACAACAATGTAGACACTATATTAAAAATAGCAGAAAATAACGAAGTAACCTGTATAGTCGTAGGAATTCCGGTAAATATGAATTCAAGCGAAGGAGAAATGGCAAATATCGCCAGAGAATTTACCGAAGAATTAAAGAAAAAAACTGAAATAAAAGTTGACATGATAGATGAAAGACTTACTACCGTGCAAGCAGAACGGGTTCTTGTTGAAGAAGCAAACGTTTCAAGAGAAAAAAGAAAAAATCTTAGAGATAAAATAGCTGCAACTTTTATTTTACAAACATATTTGGATATTAAAGCAAATTAAAACACAGTGATAATATTATGGAATACTTAGTTGACGGTTATAATGTTATAAAATCCAGCGATTTATTCAATGCAAACAACCTTGAAGCCTCTAGAAATAAACTTATAGATTTTATAATAAAATATCATCCTCAAGGCAAAAATCCTATTACCGTTGTTTTTGACTGCAAAAGCAAAAATCCGTATGAATGTGACGGCGCCTCAAAAATATTAATAAAAGGAATTAAAACGATTTTCAGCGAAGGACAAAAAACTGCAGACGATGTAATTGTAGAATATATTGAAAATTCCGAAAAACCTTACAATATAGTTATAGTTTCAAATGACAAAGGAATATACAGACGGATAGGCGGGAAAGGGACAAAAAAGATGTCAGTAGACGCTTTTATCAGTATTAAATATAAAAATGAATCATGCCGTAAAAATACTTTAACAGAAAGCCGTCAAATAGACGGCGACTATTCAGAGATAAGCAGAGAATTGAGCGACTTATGGATAAAAAAAAGATAACATTATTAATTTTAATATTTTTTGCTTTTTCTTTAATATTTATATTTTTTCATAAAAGCGAAAGCATCGTTGTTGATGTGCTAATACCGAAAGGCGCATCTCCAAGGATTATAGCTTCAAAGCTTAAAGAAGCTGATTTAATTTATTCCGAAAACTTATTTGTCGCGTTAATAAGATTATATGATTATTCAAAAGAATTAAAAGCAGGACTGTATGAATTCAATTCAAAAGATTCAATATTTAAAATTATCAAAAAAATTAAAAACGGAGAAAATTCAAATATTAAAATAACAATACCGGAAGGATACACCATAAAAGAAATTGGATCCGCTCTGGAAGCAAAAAACGTTTGCAAAGCTTCGGATTTTATAAAACTTGCAAACGAAAAAAACATGGAAGGATTTCTTTTTCCGGATACTTATTTTATTGCGCCGCCTGTCGGCGAATTTGATATAATTAATATGATGAACGGTGAATTTAATAAATTTTTCAATCAGGATATGAAAGAACGATGCAGCCGGATGAATATGTCTGTTAAAGACATAGTAACTTTAGCTTCCATTATAGAAAAAGAAGCCGTTGCCAAAGAAGAGAGAAGTATTATAGCCGGAATATTTATAAACAGACTGAAGAAAAAAATGAAACTGGAATCCTGCGCAACAGTATTATATGCCATGGGAGTAAACAAGGGAAGACTCTCTTTCAACGATTTAAAATTTGACTCTAAATACAATACTTATAAATACAAAGGACTTCCTCCCGGTCCTATATGCAATCCGGGAAAAGAATCCATTAAAGCCGCATTATACCCGGCTGAAACAAAAGATTTATTCTTTGTTTCAAAAGGAAACGGCACTCATTATTTTTCCAGCACTTTTAACGAACATATTAAAAATAAATTAGCATCTAAAAAGAAGGTTAAAAAATGACAAAAAGAAAAGTATATTTGGATCACAGCGCAACAACGTACGTAAGAAAAGAAGTCGTCGAAGCTATGTTGCCGTATTTTTCTGAAATTTACGGAAATGCTTCTTCTTTCCACCAGTACGGACAGGAAAGCAAAAAAGCTTTGACAAAATCAAGAGAAACGTTTGCAAAACTTATAAACGCAGAATATGATGACGAAATTATTTTTACAAGCTGCGGGACGGAATCTGATAATATAGCCATAAAAGGCGTTCTTACCGCAAATACGGGCAACCACATAATTACAACACAAATAGAACATCACGCAATTTTATATACTTGCCAATATTTAGAAAAAAAAGGTTATAAAGTCGACTATCTTCCAACTGACTCCAAAGGCAGAGTTTCACCTGAAGAAATAAAGAAAAAAATAACGGACGATACCGTTATTATCAGTATTATGCATGCCAATAACGAAATAGGAACTATTGAACCTATTGAAGAAATAGGTCAAATGTTAAAAGAAATAAATAAAAACAGAAAAAAAACCGTCTTATTTCATACGGATGCCGTACAAACCGCGGGAAAAATCATAATTGACGTACAGAAGCTGGGCGTTGATTTATTATCGGTTTCAGCTCATAAATTTTACGGACCGAAAGGAGTCGGCGCGCTGTATGTAAAAAAAGGAACTAAAATTGAACCTTTGTTTCAAGGCGGACATCATGAAAATAATTTAAAACCCGGAACAGAAAATATAGCTGGAATAGTCGGTATGACAAAAGCTTTGCAGCTTGCAAATGATGAAATTACAGATGAAAACAAAAAAATATCACTGCTGAGAAACAAATTAAAAGAAGGTATTCTGTCCAAAATACCTGAAATTGTTATAAATACCGATATAACAGGCTCTGTTTCCAACGTTTTGAGCGTAAGTTTCAATTATATTGAAGGAGAATCTTTACTTCTAATGCTGGATATGGAAGGAATAGCGGTTTCTACCGGTTCCGCATGCGCTTCAGGCTCAACTGAGCCTTCACACGTTCTAAAAGCAATAGGCGCAAGTCCGCTGGCATCTCAGGGAACTATCAGATTTTCTTTAGGGAAACAAAATACTAAGGAAGACATTGATTACGTTTTGGAAGTTTTGCCGGGAATTGTAAACAAAGTAAGGCAAATGTCTCCTGTTTGGAATTCTAAGTTTGAAAGCTAAAGATTATACTCTTTAGCTTAATTTGAATAGAATTTTTTCAACATTTTATGTTGTCATCAACAACTTCGGACAGAAATTTGTGCATTTTTACTAAAGCAAGCGTATCCAATTTGCAATATTCCAAAAGATTTTTCTTGGTTTGTTCTATTTTATCCTGTTTGTATAGACCCATAGCCATATATGCAAATGCGGATAAAGCTATCCCGCCTTCGGCTATTTCCAATTCTCCGTAATCCATATCCGATATCATAACAGGCAACACTTTTTTTATAGAAGTTCTTCCGTGAAAATCTCTGTCATAGTAATTTTTTCTCAATATCTCTTCAAAATCTACTATTCTGTCGCATATTGCCTGCAATTGATTTTTTAAATTAGGACAGAGCTTTATCAACTTTGTGATTATTTGATGCTCAAAAGAAGAATATGTGATAATACTGCCGTAAGTTCCGAGCACTTCAACTAATCTCTCCGCAATTATTTTCCTGCAATCTTTTATATGATCGGCAATATATTCAAAATGTCCGATTATGTTACCCGGCTTATCGCATTTATGGACTGAATACTGGGTTAAAATTTGAGTATGAGGAGGTATATTGTTATATAAAGGATATATTGTCATAACGGATTCAAAATCAAGATAATATGCAGGAAATTTTATTTTATTAAGACTTTCCTTTAAACCGGAACTTACAAAAATTTTATTTTGTATTACGCATTCCTTAACAATTTTTTGCATTTCGGTTAATTCTATATCATCAGGAATATCTTCTATTTTGAATATTTTTGCTTCACATAACTTATCAAAAACAATTTTTGATAATCTCGGCAGATCAAATATATGATAGTCAATATCTTTTCCCGTACAGTCATTAAATAAAGAACAATTTTTGCATGACATTTTTAATTTGCCTGCAGGCGGATTATCCGCATATAAAATTTCTTTAGAATATTCTAAAAGATTGTTGAACTCATCGGCTTTTGTAAAAACATCAAAACTGCAGTCTATAACGGTAAATAATTCATCTAAAGATTTTCCCAAACGGAAATCTTTGGAAAGAAGCATCATCTTGGCTTTTGATATACAATTAATATGCTTTGAAATTATTAACGCAGAATATGCAATATCGGATATATACTTATTTTTCCATTTATTACCGGACTTTACTTCTATAAGCTGCCATCCGTCATCTGATCTGCAGATTATGTCTGCTTTAGCTACGAAACCTTTATATTCAAAAACAGGTTCAAAAATTGTCTTTATTGTACTATCCGACATTAACCGATATGTCTGATTAACGGCATCTTCCAAGCGTCCCGAGACCTGTACTCCGTCAGGGAAAAGCCTCTTTGCCATATTATGAATGTTTTTTGCTTCCAAAATTAAAAAATCATCACTTAAAGAAGAATCTTTTTTTACTAATTTTCTATAAAAATGCCATGCAAAAACAGGACATTCCAAAGATTTAAGAAAAAGAGATTTATTTATAGGTTTCATATTAATGAAAAAATTTTATAACAAGGTTTTATTCTTTTCGTCCAACTGTCTTTTCTTCTCTTCCAATAACTCAACAACGCTGTAAGGAACTTTTATTTTGCCTATAAGAGGGCTGTCGTTTCCGTAAGCGCCGTGACAGTCAGAACCGCCTGTAGCAATTAAATTCATTTCTTCCGCAATACTTAAAAATTTTTTAACGATGTGTTGAGGATGCCTGTTATGCCATGCTTCTATTCCCATAAGTCCGTCATTAATAAGACCTTTGAAAATATTTTTATTGCTGTAATGTCCGTAATAAGGATGCGCTAACACAGGAATTCCGCCGGCTTTTAAAATCAAGCCTATCGCATCTGAAGGAGAGATATAATGTTTAGGAACATAAGCAGGTTTGTTTATACCCAAATATTTTTGAAAAGCGTCAGAAATTGATGATACATATTTACCTTCAAGCAATGCTTTTGCAAAATGTAATCTGCCGACTATTTTTTCTCCTATTGAAGCAATTAAACCGTCCGGATTTAATTTTATGCCTATAGCTTCAAGTTTTGCAAATATTTCTTTTGCTCTTTGAATTCTGACTTTTTTAAATATTGATAAAACATCTCTAAAAGACTGAGACCGCCAGTTAATATAGTAACCGAGAATATGCATCTCCGTTCTTGTTATATTGCCTAATTCTGCGGACAACTCAATTCCGGGTATAACCTCAACTCCAAACTGTTTGCCTGCTTCTAAAGCTTCAGAAATACCGTCAACAGTATCATGGTCGGTAATGCTTATCGCCGACAAACCTACTTTTGAAGCATATTCAACTACTTCAAAAGGCGAAAAAACTCCGTCAGAATAATTTGTATGTATGTGTAAGTCAACAAAAAAATCTTCATGTTGCATTTGTTATAACAGCTCCGATGCCAAACCAGCAAGAAGGCTTCTTTCACTTTTTGAAAACATTAAATGCCCGTAAACAGGCTGCCCTTTAAATCTTTCGACTAAATATGTTAATCCGTTTGAAGAAGCATCCAAATAAGGATTGTCTATTTGATAAGGATCGCCTGTAAGCACTATCTTAGTACCTGTTCCTGCTCTTGAAATAATAGTCTTAATTTCATGAGGAGTAAGATTCTGGGCGTCATCAATGATTATATACTGCTTAGGCAAAGACCTGCCTCTTATATACGTCAACGAATCAATTTCTATTTGTCCTGAACTGAAAAGATAATCGATCTTTTCTTCAACTTTTGAATCTTCATGTCCTTTATCCATCAAAAATTCCAAATTATCATTTATCGCACCCATCCATGAAACAAGCTTTTCCTCTTTAGTTCCCGGAAGGAAACCTATATCTTTTCCCATAGGAATAATAGGCCTTGCTATATAAAGTCTTCTGAATTGTCTTTCTTCCACAGTTTTCTGCAATCCTGAAGCCAAAGCGAGCAAAGTTTTTCCAGCACCCGGCAAACCTATAAGAGTAACAAGACTTATTTCGTTGCACAATAAAAGTTCCAAAGCAAATTTTTGCTCAATATTTAAAGGTTTAAGACCCCAAGGCTGCGCATTGATATGAAATAAAGGCTGAAGAGCTTTAACGTCAGGAGAATATTTTGCCAGAGCGCTTTTTGAAGAACCCGCCTCGTCTTTCAGAAAAACACATTCATTTGGATAGAAATCCTCTTTTATTGAAATTTTACCGTTCTTATAAAACTGGTCTATTTTATCAGAAGAGATTTTAACCTCTTTCCAACCGGTATAAATTTCATCCATCTTTACTTTTGATTTTTCATAATCCTGAGTTTTTATTTTAAGTATTTCAGCTTTTATTCTTAAGTTTATATCCTTCGTTATAAAAATTACATTCTCGCCTTTTTGCTTCAAATACAACGCTATCGAAAGTATCTGATGATCTGATTTTGACACTATAAATTCTTTTGGGAACTCTACCTGTCTCATCATTTCTATGACGAGAACGCCTCCGTTTTTTAAAGAAACGCCCTGAGAAAGTTTGCCTTTGCCTCTTAAACCGTCCAATATCCTTGATATTAAACGGGCGCTCCTTCCTCTTTCATCATTAAGTTTTTTGAAATTGTCCAGTTCTTCTATTACCGTAAGCGGGATTACTACTTTGTTGTCTTTAAAAGAAAAAATCGAATCAGGGTCATGCAATAAAACATTTGTATCCAATACAAAAGATTTTGTACTCATTCATCCCCCTTTTTATACTCTTATTTTACTATATCTTATATTTATTATAGCCAATTAAAGCTAAAAATACAAATATGATTTTTTTCATTACAAAAAGATGTTTTTACGGTAAAACCGTATTTTACCGACGAGAATAATATTGTATTTATTTTTTATTACTCATAAAATTTTTGGATATCAGGAATCAATACTGCCGCTGTATTTTTATCCGTTTCAAGGATATATTCAGTCAATTCGCGATGATTTTTATCAAGCGCATAAAACAAATGAGAAATCGAAGGAAAATAGAAATTCACATACATAAAAAATTTTGCGTCTGAAGAAACAAAAGAAACATTGCTTTTTGAAAGCTTATTTATATCTTCTTCAATAGATCTTACATAATTTTTATATTCTTGAGATTTTTCATAAGAATAATCGCTCAGCCGAAATGACGTATAAAAACCTTTTTTGCCGAAAAAATTCAACGGTTCGATCTCATGAGATTCCACTATTATGTGATTTCTTTTTAAATTATATTTTGCTGTAATTCTTTCCAATTCATATAAAGCTTTTTCCTTATTGCCATGAGACAAATTTTGGAAATCCAATATAAAATACTTTGATTTCAAATTTGCAATATTCCAAAACATATCATCCAAATTTATGTTCCCTTCAATATTTTCATGACTTACGTTAAAATAATCCTTATTTTCATTAAAATTAACATCTATTTCAAAACCTTCATATTTATCAAAATAATAGAGAAGTCTCTGTTTATTATTAACTCTGTAAAGCCATATATTATTTCTAATTTCACTTACTGTTTTACTTACAGTACTCGGTTTGATTTCATAAAATAAACTTTTTGTTTTATCTATATCAGGACTTCCCAAATTTGATAATTCAGTTATTGTATTTGTTAAATGCTGGATGTTATACGGTCTGTTTTTAAATTTTTCAATATCTTTTACCATTCCAGGCCTGTTTTTTTTATAAGAATCAGACAGCCACAAAATAAAAGGTATTTCATACATATGCCTTGTCCCTATAAAATCCGCATGCGCAAAAGTACTTTTTTGATCTTCATACACATCTTCTCCGTGATCAGAGAAATAAAGCATATACGAAAATTCTTTTCTTTCAGACAATAGACCGATGATCTGTTTAAGCACATAATCCGTATATAATATGGAGTTATCATACTCTGAAACTGTCTGAGCTCTCCAATTATTATTTTTTTTAAAAACGTTAAATTTTTCGGGATACCTGTCTGCATAAGGATCATGGCTTCCCATCAAATGTATGAAAATTATTTTTTTCTTATAAGGATCATTGATTGCCTTTTTAAAATAAGGAAGTAATTTTTCATCATACGGAGCTTTTAGAGATTCCCAAGAAAATCTGTTAATAAAAACGTATTTCAGGGCATCTTGAGCCATTAAAGAAATTAAGCAGGCTTTCCCCCATCCTGAAAAATTTTGATTTGAAATCCAAAATGTTTTGAACCCTGCATCGTTGAAAAAATTAATAATTGACCTTTTCGATTGAAAAAAATTAATATCATCATAAAAAGTTAAAGCTTTCGTCAAAGAATCCAGCGTCTGGGCATTCGGAGAAACAATATTATCAAAAGTATAAATATTGTTTGTTTTTGAAAGAAACGGCGTAGTTTGTCTGTAATAGTTATATATTCCCAAATGTTTTCTGTCAACACTTTCACCGATGACAATTACATATGTTTCCGATTTCTTATTATCTAAAAAAATCGGTTGGATATTTTGAAATTTTTGTATTATACGTTCATCCCTTATTTTTTTAAAGATATTTTTTTCTTCGTTAAACGAACGATATTCTTTCAGTAAAACATTTGTATCATAAGAAAAGAAAATTTTTACCAAACAAACCAATATGCACACAAAGCATATTTTCAAAAATGCAAAATTAATTCTGCACAGCGTATTGTTATAGATTATATTTTTAATTTTCAAAATA
>Ga0265294_10003569_pt1 | contig 19848 bp, 18 predicted proteins | sample MunlanPumphouse3_FD_192504 | JGI IMG/M metagenome (GOLD analysis project Ga0265294, IMG submission 192504) | Groundwater microbial communities from a municipal landfill in Southern Ontario, Canada - Pumphouse #3 | ecosystem: Environmental > Aquatic > Deep subsurface > Groundwater | place...
GGATGAACGACAGCCGGAAGAGGGTGGGCTTTACCAGAGCCCGATAACGGAAATTTTCGGTCGGATCCACCGAGATCGATTATCAGTTCTATGCTGGAGCACTACCGAAATCTCCCGGATAAAATACCTGGCAAATAGGACATCTGCCCATATACGGTCAGGTCGGGGTGAAACGATGCCCGGGCCATTACAGGTTCGATCCGGACCTCAAATCGTGCGTTCCCGGTATACGGTCCGGGGTTATGTAAAACGCCGAGGGGGAGATTTGAACTCCCGAGGTGCCAGGCACCAGTGGCTTTCGAGGCCACCGCCTTCCCGGACTAGACTACCTCGGCACAGAATCAGCCTAGAATATTTAGGTTCTTCGACTATAATAGTATCGAGGTATGTTCTGCAGATTCACCTTCATCCCGGACGGCAGCGTGCTGATTTACCAGGGGCAGCCGGGCGAGACCTACGAAGACGCTCTCCTCTCCTTCGGGATCAATCCGGATGCGGCGCTACTATTCTCTGGTGGCAGGAGCCTGCCGCAGGATAAAAAAATCGAAGAGGAAGAGGTCGGCATATTCCTGACCTCCTCGCGCGGGTGACGTATTATGCGCCCGGTCTTCCGGACTGAGTGACCATCATGTCGTCGACGCGGACGAGGAGCATGGCCGTCTCGGTCGCGCTCTTGATCGCCTGGGTCTTCACCCGCAGGGGCTCGATGACACCGGCCTCTCGCATATCCACGACCTCGCCGGTGTAGACGTTGAGCCCGGCGTGCTTCGCGCCGTCGGCGTGGGCCTTCCTCAGGGCGACGACCTTATCGATCGTATCGAACCCGGAGTTTTCCGCGAGCGTCCTCGGGATGACCTCGAAAGAGTTCGCAAACGCCTCGATGGCGAGCTGAACCCGCCCGCCGACGGTCGCGGCGTAGTCGCGGATGCGTATCTGGAGTTCGGTCTCCACCGAACCGCCGCCGACGACGAACTTGCCGTCCTCGATGGCGTCCTGGACGACCCGGGCCGCGTCGTAGACCGCCCGCTCGAGTTCGTCGAGCAGGAGCTGGGATGTCCCCCGAAGGAGGATCGTGACGGCTTTCGGGTTGTCGCAGCCGGAGATGACCGTCAGATCGGTGTCGGGGATCTCCCTGGCCTCTTCAGCGTGGCCGAGCGTCGCCGCGTTGAGTTCGTCGGGCTTGTTGACGATGGTGCCGCAGAGCGCTCTCGCGGCGAACTTCATGTCGTCCTCTTTCACGTCCTCGATGGCGTAGATGCCGTGTTTGGCCAGGTAGAACTGCACCGCGTCGGCGATCCCTTTCTGGCAGAGAACGACGTTTGCGCCGGAGGCGACGATATGGTCGGCAAGTTTCCGGAGGGTCTCGCGCTCCTGCTCGGCGAATGCCTTCATCTGGTCCGAGGAGGTGATCTTGATCTTCGACTTCACCTGGGTCTTCGTGACCTCGAGTGGCTGGGCGATCAGGGCGACCTTCGCGTCCGTGACCTTATCCGGCATCTGCTCAAAGACGCGCTTCTTGTCGATGACGATGCCCCGGATCAGTTCGGCGTCGTGCATCGAGTCGCCGACCTGCTTCTTGATCTTGACATCGTCCTCGTCCACGACGTAGGTGCCGGGGCTCGTCTCGGTGGTGACCTGCCGCACCGCGTCCACAACGATACCGGAGATCTTCTCCTTGATCGCTTCGATGGATTTGCCGGTCATGGCGGTGTCGGCGATCTTGATGAGGTCCTCCCGGTCATCGAATCCGACCGTTATGGCCAGGTCATCGAGGATCCGAAGGGCTCTCTCCATACCGAGCTGATAGCCGTGCGCGATGATCGTGGGATGAACCTCCTGGGAGAGCAGTTTCTCTGCCTCTTCCATCAGCGACCCGACGAGTACCGTCGCGGTTGTGGTGCCGTCGCCGACCTCCCCGTCCTGGGTCTCGGCAACCTCGACGACCAGCTTGGCGCCGGGGTGCTGCACGGACATCTCGTGCAGGATGGTCGCCCCGTCGTTTGTGATCACCACATCACCGCTGGAGCTGACCAGCATCTTGTCCATTCCCCGGGGACCGAGCGTTGTCCGAACGGCGGCCGCAATTGCTTTTGCAGCCATGATATTCGAGCGCTGCGCCTCGAATCCGCGCGTGCGCTCAACATTCTCCCGTAAAATAATGATGGGCTGTCCAGCAAGCATTGTATAATCCTCCTTTGTCCGTTAGGTTTGTTCAGAGGTTCTATATATACTAACCGATAGGGGCCGGCATTCTCTGGGTGCCCGGACCAACCGGCGGGGCGAATCACCCATTCGTCGGCGCTACGCGCCCGGTGCCCGCGGCGGGGCCATAAGACATGGTAGTCTCTCCCGATAGCGGGTCTCTCCGAAAAATGGTGCGGCCGGGTCTTCACCCGAGCCTCGATATAGCGAAGAGCGACTGGACCGGGACGCCGTCGACCTCCCTGACGCCCCGCTTGTCGAAGAGCGACCAGACCGCCACCGGCGTGGCTCCGTGCCGCCGGAGGAACTGTATCGTCTCCGAGAGCGTCGTCCCGGTCGTGACGACGTCGTCGATGATGATGCAGCGCTGTCCGGTGATCGTGGAGAAGGTGCCCGAGAGGGATCCGGTCGGGGTCTCGCTCCGGCTGTGCTTCGCCGGGAGGTAGACAGCGAGTTTGAGCCCCTCCTCTGCGGCGATGAGGGTAGCGAGCGGGACGCCCGACGGCGCTATGCCGACGACCGTATCCGGGATTTCTGCGGCACCGGGACGCACGGCTCCCTCCTCCGCCAGGTAGAGGAAGCGCTTGAGCATCATCATGGCCATATCGAAGAGGAGCATTCCGTGGCTCCCTACCGCCGTCCAGTCTATGTGGACGTCCTTTGGAGCCTCCATTCCCTTCGGCTGGGTGAGCAGCCAGGTGACCGTCTCCATCGAGAGGCCGAGTTCATCGGATATCTGGCCCGGGGTATGCCCTTCTGCCTGGAGCGCCTTTGCCTTCGTGATCAACTCTTCGAGTGCGGACATGGAGAAGAGATCTCCGAGTGATCTATTTATATTTTCTTTTGATTGGTGCGCCGCAGACCCGACACTCCCCCGGCTCCCGCCAGTAGCGGCCGCACCCGCTGCACCGGTAGCGCCACCGGATCGCCCGGGCGGGCCGCTGCCGGATGCTCTGTGTCTCGATGCCGAGGCGGTGCGCGACGTTCTGGACCGCGAAGTCGTCGGTGACAAGGACGGCCGAAAGTTCTAGCGCCAGCGCCAGGATATCCCGGTCGGTCCCGGAGAGCACCCCGGCATCTCCGGTCCGCACCGCGGCCGCTTCGACCTGCGCCCGGTCTTCTTCACGCGGCTCCCGGACAGCGAGCACCGTCGCCGAGAGCGCCTCGAACCGGCACTTCGCGTGGAGGTCGCCAAGTTCCCCCACCACCGACGGGGTAGTCCATGCCGGACCTTCGATCGGCACCTCCGAGAAGAAGACCGAGGCGTCGAGGACGAGCGTCATGCCGAGAACTCCACGATGTCGTTCTCCCGGCACCCGACCGGGTACCCGAACTCCGAAAGGAGCCAGCAGGCGGTCCTCGCGTGCATCGAGAGGGTGTGGGTGCTATACTCCCCGCCGTAGCAGGCGAGGTATATGAGGAGCTGGTCGGCGAGGTGGACGTCGACCGTGCCGGGGCTGCGGCACTCTCGAACGAGGGCCCGGGCGGCGGTCCGGCCCACTTCTTCGGCGGGAAGCCCCCTCTTTCCGAGAGCAACGGCGCCTTTCGCCCCGCTCCATACCGTTATGGAACTCCCGGTGCTCGCCCCGCCCTCCCGGGCATCAAGGGTCGTGGTGCAGGAGAGGCTGCTGAGTTCTTCCTCCAGGAGGTTTCGGGCGGCTGCCGCCTGGCGCTCGACGACATGTGCCGGGAGCCCCGCCGAGCAGGAGGCGATCCCGCACCCCCTCCCCTCCTCCGGGATCACGACCGGGCCCGGGCGGGACGGCTCCACCCGGACGCACACCCGCCCGCCTCCCCGCGGGTAGTAGCCCCGTTCGAGCACCTCGATACCGATCGCAGCCCCGGCGCGGCGGAGGACCGGCGCGAGGACAGAGTCCAGGTAGTCGATGGTCGGGCTCCACGCCACCTCGGTCCCCCCCGTGACCGTGATGCTCCCGCCGGCGCGGAGGGCGACCGGGAGCCATGCCTGGAGGATGAGGGGGATGCTCCCGGCGGTCCCGGGGTCGATCCGGAGGTCGGCCCGCCGGATCCGGCCCGGGGTGAAGGTGATCTCACTGCTGTGGGGTGAAAGCCCCGGGCACTCGGCATCGCAGGCCCCGGCGACCGCCCGGATCGCGGCGATGTGCTGGGGCGCGAGCCCGGGCTTTTCCCGGTTCTGCCGTATCCGGGTCACGGTGACCGGTTTTTCGGATATAGCCGATAGGGCGACCGCCAGGCGAACGATCTGCCCGCCTCCTTCCAGGCGGGATCCGTCAACGGTGAGCATCGTCCCTGATCGCCGTCGCGATAGCGTTTGCTGCCGATATGAAGCTCGAGGCGTTCTCGTAGGTGTCGCTGGAGACGACCGAGGATATCCCCGCCGCCCGCAGGCGCGTATAGGCACCGCTCGCGAGCACCCCGTGGACGCAGGCCGCGTGGATGGATGCGGCTCCCTGCTCGCGGAGCATGCAGGCGGCGGTCGCAAGGGTCCCGCCGGTGGATATGATGTCGTCCACGATCACGACCTCCCGCCCGCCGGCATCGATGGTCTTTGGGGCAATCCGGACATCTTCACCCGAAAGCCGGGTCTTTTCGAGGTGGTCGCAGTCCCACCCGCCGACGGCGGCGACACCGGCCGCAAACCCGGCCGCCCCTTCGTCGGGAGCGAGGATGAGGGGATCCTTCAGGTGCAGGTCGCCGACGTACCCCCCGATAGCCGGAGCGATGGTGATATCGTCCGCCGGGACGCCGAAGTAGTCCAGCACACCGGGGTCGTGTATGTTGACGACGAAGGCCCGCTCGATACCGTTCGAGAGGGCTCGCGCGACAGCCCGGGCGCTGATCGGCTCGCCCGGGGCAAACAGCCTATCCTGGCGGGAATAGCCGAGATATGGGGCCACCAGCGTCTTCCTTGACCGGTCGGCGGCATCGATCGCGAGGAGGGTCTGCACGAGCATATCATTATTCACGACACTGCTGACGATCAGGGTCTCATCGTCCAACTCTCCGCACCGGAGATGCATCTCTCCGTCGGGAAACCGGGCAAATTTCGTCTCCACAAGAGGGACGCCCAGTTTTTCTGAAATTCTGGCTGCCAGGACCTGGGACCGTTCCGTGCTGATTATTTTCATAGAACACCTTTGCTAGAAAGTATTTGAACGAGCATGAATAAATTATATAAGTATCAGTGCAGCAAAGAGGTAAACCCGACGATGGATTCAACGACTCCAGAGGAAATTCCAAAGTTCGAGCTCACGAACGACGAACTGGTAGAGACGGATGTCTTTGCCGGTCTTGAGCTGAGCGCATCATCAGATATCGACGTACCCCCGAATCTCATCGATCAGGTCATCGGCCAGGAACATGCTGTCGAGGTGATCCGGAAGGCTGCGGTCCAGCGCAGGCATGTAATGATGATCGGCACCCCCGGAACCGGCAAATCGATGTTAGCCAAGGCGATGGCCGAACTCCTCCCGAAGGAGGAACTGCAGGATATCCTGGTCTACCCGAACGCCGAGGATAACAATAACCCCATCATCCGGACCGTGCCGGCGAGCCGCGGCAAGCAGATCGTCAACGCCCACAAGATGGAGGCGAGAAAGAAGATCCAGATGCGGAGCACCCTCATCATGCTCCTCATCTTCGGCATCATCGGCTACGCTATCATCACCTACCAGTGGCTCATGGGCATCATCGCCGCCGCATTCATCTTCATGGCGCTGAAGTACTCGACGCCCCGCGAAGAGACGATGGTCCCGAAGCTCCTGATCTCCCATGACCCCAACACCCCCGCACCCTTTGTCGATGCCACCGGCTCGCACGCGGGCGCCCTGCTCGGCGACGTCCGGCACGACCCTTTCCAGAGCGGCGGCCTCGAGACGCCTTCCCACGACCGTGTCGAGGGAGGAGCCATCCACCGGGCGCACGGGGGCGTGCTCTTCATCGATGAGATCAACACCCTCACCCCGCACTCCCAGCAGAACCTGCTGACCGCGCTCCAGGAGGGCGCCTTCCCGATCACCGGCCAGAGCGAGCGCTCGAGTGGTGCGATGGTCAGGACCGAGCCGGTCCCCTGCCGGTTCGTTATGATCGCGGCAGGCAACCTCGACGCCATCCAGGGGATGCACCCGGCGCTCCGGTCGCGTATACGGGGCTACGGCTACGAGGTCTACATGCGGGATACGATGGAGGATACCCCGGAGAACCGGAAGAAGTTCCTCCGGTTCATCGCCCAGGAGGTCAAGAACGACGGCAAGATCCCCCACTTCGACCGCAGTGCCATGCTCGAAGTGCTCCGCGAAGCCCGGCGCCGTTCGAACCGGAAGGGTCACCTGACCTTGAAACTCCGCGACATGGGCGGGCTCATCCGTGTGGCGGGGGACCTCGCCCGGCAGGAGGGCGCGGAGTTCACCACGGCAAAACATGTCCTCGCCGCGAAGTCGGCCTCCCGTTCGATCGAGGACCAGATCTCCGACGAGTACATTCGGCGGAGCCGCGACTACGACATCACCGTCGTCGAGGGGACCCGGGTCGGCCGGGTGAACGGGCTTGCGGTGATGGGGACCGACTCCGGCTCGGTCCTCCCGGTCATGGCCGAGGTGACACCGAGCCAGGGAGCGAACGGCACGGTGATTGCGACCGGCATGTTAAAGGAGATCGCCAAAGAGTCGATCACGAACGTCAGTGCTCTTATCAAGAAGTTCACGGGCAAGGACATCAGGAATATGGATATCCACGTCCAGTTCATCGGCACCTACGGCGGCGTCGAGGGTGATTCGGCCTCCGTGACCGTCGCAACGGCGGTGATCAGCGCCATCGAGAACATACCGGTGCGCCAGGACGTCGCGATGACGGGGTCGCTCTCGGTCCGGGGCGACGTCCTTCCCATCGGCGGGGTTACCTACAAGATCGAGGCGGCCGCGAAGGCCGGGATCAAGAGGGTGATCATACCGCGGTCGAACCTGGACGACGTCCTCATCGAGGACCGCTACCGCGCTATGGTTGAGGTGGTGCCGGTCGACCACATCGAAGAGGTCCTCCAGAACGCGCTCGTGCCCGAGAACCGTGCGGGGTTCCTCTCGAAGCTCCGGAAGATGGCGGTCAACCCGACGACCGGTCTCTTCGACCCGAATGTCGGGCGTTCTCTGGTCTGATGCCCTATGGCTGACGTGAGATACTACGATATACGGTGCGTACGGGGCGAGACCACGCTCGTCGATATCGACAACGGCGTGATCGAGTCCGCAGGCACCTCATTTTTTGATAAAGCCGTGATCCGGGTGCTGGGACCGAAAGGCTGGGGTGTCCTCACCCGCGACCATGTCGACATGGACTCGAAGCGCGAGCTCGACGCCCTCGTCGAGGCGGCGGCGCGCCTCGCTGCCGTCACCCAGGATGATATCAACCTCGCCGATGCGCCGCGCGGCGCTCTCCCGGTCCCCCCTCTCGGGGAAGACCCCCGGGACGTCGACCTCGAGGAGAAGACCCGGCTGCTTGCCGGGATCGAGGCGGCGGCCCGGGTTCCTGAAGTGGCAAACACCCGTGCCCGCTACACCGAAGGGATAGACGCGGTCCGGTTCCAGGACTCGAGCGGGAACGAGTATTCCTACGAGGCGGTCCGGTCCGGGTTCTCGGTCCTCGCTATAGCATCCCGGAACGGCGTGATGCAGATGGGGAGCGAACGCGACCACATCATCACCGGGTTCAACCTCCGGGATAAGCAGGAACTCGGGAGGAAGGCGGGCGAGGTCGCGGTCTCCCTGCTCGACGCAAAACTCGCGAAGGGCGGGGCGAGACGGGCCGTGCTCGACCCGGAACTCGCGGGTGTCTTCACCCACGAGGCGGTCGGCCACGCGAGCGAGGGCGACCTCGTCCGCGAAGGCGCATCGGTCCTCGCGGGGAGGATCGGTGAGCGGATCGGGTGCGAAGGTTTGGTCGTCGTGGACGACCCAACGCTTCACGAGTTCGGGTTCATCCCCGTGGACGCCGAGGGCGTGGCGGTGCGGCGGACCGAGATCATCCGGGGCGGCATCCTCTCGTCCTACCTCCACAACCGCGAGACCCTCGCGGCGGTCGGGAACGGAATACCCGGGCACGCTCGGGCGGAACATGGGGCGCCGCCGATCGTCCGGATGAGCAACACCTTCATCGAGAACGGGGATGCGACCTACGACGAGATCCTCGCCGAGTGTAAGGACGGCATCCTGCTGATCGGGTCGCGGGGCGGCCAGGTCGACCCCGGCCGGGGCGTCTTCCAGTTCAACGCGGAGTACGGTTACCTGGTTGAGGGCGGCGAGACGACCGATATGGTGAGGGACGTCTCGCTCTCGGGCGAGATCCTCTCGACGCTCCACAACATCACCCTGCTCGGGAACGACCGGAAGATGAGCCCGGGGTACTGCGGCAAAGGCGGGCAGAGCGTGCCGGTGAGCGACGGCGCGCCACATCTCCTGCTTGAGAGCGCAACGATCGGGGGGCGGGGCGAATGAATGGGGAAGACCTGATCGATAACATCCTCCGGGAGGGTGAGAGACAGGCCGATGAGGTCGAGGTCTTTTACGCCCGGGGAGAGAGTGTCAGCACCGAGATCAAGAAGGGGATCCTCGGCACCGCCGAGGAGTCGGAGGCCTGGGGCATGGCCGTCCGGACCGTCAAGGACGGGCGGATAGGGTTCTCGAGCACCGGCGACCCCGACCGGTGGAAGGAGTGCCTCAACGCGGCGCTTGCCAGCGGACGGATAGCCACCCCGCAGCAGTGGGGCGGGTTCCCGAAACCGGCCGGTATAACCGGCACCGCGTCCTCATCGGACCAGAACCTGGTCGTCGCGGTGGAGGGTGCGGCGGAGATGGTCGGTGACCTCCTTTCGGGTGCGGCAGAGCACCCGGTGGAGGTCATTGGGGGGTCCGCGGACCTCGCCCGGACCTATCTCGCGGTCGCAAACACGAGCGGCGTCCTCTACGGCATGGACCGGACGGTGGCGGCGGTATCCCTCGAAGCGATCCGGGAGCAGTCCACGGGCTATGAGTTCGACGCCTCCCCGTTCCGTGCCGATATCGACGCCCGGTCGGTCGGGGAACAGGCGGCCTCGCTTGCCGCCCGCTCCCTTTCGGGGCGCGATATCGAGACCGGACGCTACGACATCGTCCTCTCCCCGGTTGCGGCCGCGAGCATCCTCGGGCAGGTCCTCCTCCCGGCACTCTCCGGGCGGAACGTGAAGGCCGGCCGATCGTTCCTGGCGGACAAGATCGGCGAGCAGGTCTTTGACGAGTCTCTCTCCATCTACGACGACCCGTTTGCCCCCGGCCTCGGGAGCACCGCCTGGGACGCGGAGGGTGTCCCCACCCGCCGTCTGGTCTTCGTGGAGCAGGGAGTGCTCCAGCGGTTCGCCTACGACCTCAAGACCGGCTACCGCTACGGCGAGGGGAGCACGGGGAGCGCCGTCCGGTTCGGGAGCGAGGGTCCCGGGATCGGGGTTCACAACCTCTTCGTCGACGGGCCCCGGACAAAAGAGCCCGGTGATGAGCGGGCGGTCTGGATCCACGATGTCGTGGGCGCCCATACCGCGAACCCGTTCTCCGGCGACTTCTCGGTGGAGATCTCGAACCCCTTCTGGATGGAGGGGGGAGAACTCGCCGACCCCATCCGGACAGCGATGTTCGCCGGGAACGTCTTTGAGATGCTTCGGGAGATCGAGGAATTCGGAAAAGACTCTAGACGCGTCGGACGGCTGACGATTCCATCAATACGGTTAAATAATCAGCAGATCATTGGTAGATAGATGATGGAGGAGATCCTCGCTATCCTTCTTGCCGTCGCGATAGCCGCGGCGCTCTACTACCTTATGAAGAAGGCCCTCACACTCCTCATCAACGCCGTCGCCGGGCTCATCACGCTCTGGATCCTGAATTACTTCAGCATTCTTGCCTGGTTCGGCGCCCCTGATATCCAGATCAACCTGGTGACGATCCTCATCTGCGCCCTTGGGGGGCTCCCCGGCGCTCTGGTCGTGGTCCTGCTCCACCTTATCGGGATTACGCTCTGAAGGGGCGGGACCCGGGTTTGCAGAGAGGAACCTTTTGGTGTCGTTTTGTCCGGGGAGGGGGTGTCCCCCTCCCCGGTCCCCACCCCCGTGGCGATAGCCACCACGGTCCAGTGTACGGGGAGATCTCCGGGAAGAACCAGCTTCCGGCAGGCTCCTGACCGGCTCTCTCCTGCCTGTCCCTCCGGGAAACTGATGTTAGACCGAGAAACCGGCGGCAGCGCTGCTCCCGGGCACGGCCTTCCACCGGCCATCGCCATGACTGCCCCCGCCCCCGGCGGGGGAGGAGCGCGAAGCACGGGAGGGGTGGGGGATGCCGGAGAGGAACTTTTGGGTGTCGTTTTATCCGGGGAGGGGGAAACCCCCTCCCCGGTCCCCACCCCCCGTGGCGATAGCCACCACGGTCCACTAAATGGGGAGATCCCGGGGAATATCCGGTCCGGCACCCGCCGTTCCCTAAAACAGACTCGCCTCCGAGTAGACCGTGATCTCGTCCTCGTGGATCTCAAACGGCTTGATCTCCCGGGAATGGGCTGACCGGCGCATCTTCACGACCTCAAGGGCCAGGTGCACTTCGGTGAGGCCGGGAGACCGGATGTAGCGGAGGAGGACCACTGTATCCGCCAGGTACTCTGCAAGGCCGTACCTGCTCCCGTCCGGGTTCACTGCATCGGTCTCGCTCGTCAGCACGAGCGTGCAGGCCTCGTCCCGCATCACCTCGATGAACCTGAACATCTCCCGCCGCCGGACGGAATCGTCCACGAAGAGCCCCTCGAAGAGCGATATCGGGTCGATGATCACCCTTGAGGCCCCGGTGCTCCTGATGAGGGCGGGAAGCTCGCTCTTGATGCTGCTGATAGCGAGGTTGAAGTCGGTCGGGTCCAGCCTGAGCAGATAGAACCGATCACCGAAGCCCTCCGTATCCCACCCTTTCTGCGCAATGGTGGCGCGGAGGAGTTCCTCCCGCTCATCGAGGCTGATGTAGATTACCTTCTCGCCCCGCGAGAGCCCCTCGTACGCGAACTGGAGGGCAAACATCGTCTTCCCGGTGCCGTAGGTGCCGACGATCGCGCAGATGCTCTTCTCAAGAATCCCCCCCGAGAGCATCGCATCCAGGCCCACGACGCCGAACTTCACCCGGTTTGCCGTTTATATCACCATCCTGATGTTGCGCACCTCAAACCCTTCCGCCGCGGAGATCTTCACCGCGAACTTCACGAGATCCTTATCCTCGAGGCGGGGCATCACGCCCCGGAACTTCTCGAAGTACATAACCCGCTGCCGGCGCTGTGCGCCGGTCTCCTCCCAGCGGAAGAGGAGTGTGGCGTCGACACAGTCGGCGATCTCGAGTTCCCCCGACCGGTCCAGGATGCCGGAGGTGAGCAGGAGATAGATCGTGATGTTCCGGCGTTTTGCCACCTGCTGCAGCCCCCGCAGGAAGGCGATGAATACATGCCACTCGGGCCCCCTCGTAAGCGACGGAGTGATCCCGGTCAGTGAATCGAGGACAATCAGGCTGTTCTCCGGGCATCCGCCGAGCACCCGGGCGAGTTCTGCAAGGATATTGCCGTCTTCCCTGCGCTGCTTCTTCCGTAGACGTTCGATGGCACTCCCCTCCCCGTACCAGTCCGGGGGAACGATACTTGCGTCGAAGTAGAGCTCCGAGAGGTCATGGAAGACGATCTCCTCCCCGAGTTGATTATAGAAATCCGGGTTGAACGAGAGGGCCATCTCCTTGAGGATATCCTCCCGCATCCGGGTGAGCGTCACGTACACGATCCCGCCCGGGAGCAGAAGGTGCTCGCCGGCCGTCTCGCTCCGTCTCAGCAGGGAAAGATGCATGATCGAGGTCTGCACAAACTCGACGTTGCCGGCACCGTGCTCCCCGAGGAGCAGCACCACCGATCCCGCCGGGACGCCGCCGTCCAGCACGGGGTCGAGCGAGGCGATGCCCGTCGGCATCCGTTGTCGGAGGCGGTCGTGCATAGATATTCCATATATATGAGGAGAACGATTAAAGCGTTCTGGTCCTGTGTGGTCTGAGAGAAAATTACGGCCACCCGAAACGTCCCTGCAAAAAAAGCAGATTTATATGGGTGCTGCTCCACACCACGTATAGTCTCACACAGCCTCCCGTGCGCTGCTCGTCCGCCCCCAGAACCCGGGCGGAAGGCGGCAGGGATCCGATATGGACAACGACGTAGGTCACAGCAACCATGCAGGCAACAGTCAAGGAACCGGTGATCAAGAAGGCGTATACCGATGCACCTCTCCTGTGGGTGCCGCGATGAGACCGGAGCGAGAATCTCCGGCGACTCCTGAGCCCTCCTCCCCCCCCGGACAGTCCATCCTGGCCCGGCTCCTGGACCGGGCCTGCTTCTTCCGGAACGGCGGCCAGGCCGTGGGCGAGTATGACCCCGCGGTGCACGCCCCCCTTGTGGAGGCGGCAGTCTCGTTGCCCTACGAGGAGCTTGACCGCTACTGGATCGTCGAGGGCCTCTCGCTCGCCGTGATAGCCCGGAACACGCAGACGAATCAGGCCGAATACCTCCTCTTCGAGCCGGTGCTCTCGGAGTTCGAGTACGAACTCCTGGAACGGCTCTTCGACGACCTCCGCGACGTCCTGATCCTCGACGACCACGATATCATCGCCGACCGCCGGGTGGTCCTCTCCAGGAAGGCACAGGTACTGCTCGTCGAGTACGGCCTCGCCCTCGACGACACAACGACCTTCAAACTCCGCTACTACCTCGAGCGCAACTTTCTCGGCTGGTCACGCATCGATGCGCTGATGAAAGACCCCCGGATCGAGGATATATCCTGTGACGGCACCCGGATTCCGCTCTTCCTCTATCACCGGCAGCACCAGAACATCAAGACGAACATCCTCTTTGACGAATTGACCCTGAACTCGCTCGCGATCACCCTCGCCCAGCGCTCGGGCAAACACGTCTCCATCGGGAGCCCGCTCGTGGACGCGACCCTCCCCGACGGCTCACGGCTGCAGCTCACCTTCGGCAGCGAGGTCACCACCCGGGGTACCTCGTTCACGATCCGGAAGTTCCGCGAAGCGCCGTTTACGCCGGTCGAACTGATAGAGGCCAACACCTTCGACGTCAACCAGCTCGTCTACTTCTGGATGGCGATCGAGAACAACAAAAGCCTGCTCTTCGTCGGCGGCACCGCGTCAGGAAAGACCACGTCGCTCAACGCGGTCGCCCTCTTCATCCCGCCGCTTGCAAAGGTCGTCTCCATCGAGGATACCCGGGAGATCACGCTCTATCACGAGAACTGGGTCGCGAACGTCACGCGCGACACGGTATCCGAGGGGCTCGGCGCCACCATCGGTATGTTCGATCTCCTCAAGGCCGCGATGCGGCAGCGCCCCGAGTACATCCTGGTCGGCGAGGTCAGAGGAAGCGAAGCCCAGACCCTCTTTCAGGCGATGAGCACCGGGCATACGACGTTCTCCACCATGCACGCCGGCGGCGTCGACGCGGCGATCCACCGCCTGGAGAACGAACCGCTCAACGTGCCGAGAAATATGCTCCAGGCGCTCGACGTCATATCCGTCCAGGCCCTCACCCACCGGGGGCGCGACCGCGTGAGAAGGTGCCGGGAGATCGTCGAGCTCGCCGGGATCGACCCCGTCACCGGCAGCCTCCAGGTGAACACGGTCTACGAGTACAACGCCGTGCCCGACACCTTCTCTTATTCGGGGCGGTCCAGGATCCTCGGCGAGATCATGGAGTACCGCGGCTGGAGCCGGACCCGGCTCGACGAAGAGCTGCGGATCCGGCGTTCCGTCCTCCTTGCGATGCACGAACAGGGTATCAGGGACTACAGGGCGGTTGCCCGGATCGTCCAGGCTTTCACGATCGACCGTGACCGGGTGCTCGCCTCCCTTGACGACCTCGGCAGGTTGATCCGGTGATGATGCCCGCCTGCACATGGGGTCGCCGCCTCGTCCGCTGGTGGGTGGAGCGCGACCCCATACGCTACCGGAGCCTCCATGAAGACCTCGTTGCGGCGAACCTGGGGGTCACCCTCGACCGCTATCTCCTGCGGACATTCCTCATTTCCGGCCTCTTCGGTGCTTTCTGGGCAGTTATAGCATTCCTCGTGATGCGGTTTGCAGTTCTCCCGCAGGTGAGCATCAGGATCTACAACGTGTTTGCCATCCGGCTGCCGGCGTTCATGCCGGCGGACCCCGTGATCGGCGTCCTGCAGGCCCTCGCGAGCGCGGTTGTCTTCGCCCTTACCGCCTATGCGGTCGCCGTCTTCTTCCTGCAGTACCCGTCCCTTGCAAAGAAGAACCGGGCGACCCGGATCAACCTGCTGCTCCACCACGCCGTCGCCTACATGTATGCCATGCGCCAGGGCGGGGCCGAGATGATGGCGATCTTCCGGGCGATCAGCGGGAGTTCGGCGGTCTACGGCGAAGCGGCCCACGAGTTCCGGCGCGTCGTCCGGGACGCCGACTACTTCGGCTACGACGTGATCACGGCGCTCCGGCACCTGCAGGAGACGACCCCGTCGGAGAAACTGCGTGAGTTCGTCCAGGATCTCGTCTCCGTGGTCGAGAGCGGGGGAGACGTGCTCGCCTTCCTCGAGACCCGGGTGCGCACCTACCAGGAGGAGGCCCGGTTCGAGCAGAAGATATTCCTCTCCACGCTCCAGCTCGTGGCCGAAGCCTACGTGACGCTTTTTGTCGCCGGCCCGCTCTTCATCATCATCGTCATGGTCGTCATGGGTTTTATGAGCAGCACGCCGGTTGCACAACTCGCGGTCGTCATCTACCTCCTGATCCCGGTCGGGTCGCTCTTCTTCATCCTCTTTCTTGACGCGGTCTCGCTCAAGACCGAGGGGATCGAGCGGCATACCGAGCTGCGATGGCTTAACGAGTTCGGCGACGTCCGGGTCGAAGAGCGGACCGGCGACGAACCGCTTGTCGAGCAGTTGCAGCACTACGACCGGGTCCGGAATATCCGGGCCTTCCTGCGCCATCCCCTCCAGGCGTTCCTCGTCGAGCCGAACCGGACATTCTACGTGACGGTACCGGTCGCGCTTGCCTACGTCCTCCTCGCCTTCCTCGCGACCCCGGCCTACACCGACGTCGAGGTGCTTATCGACGTTCTCGACGACCACCTGATCGTTGCGCTGCTGATCCTCCTCCTTCCCTTCGGTATCTTCCACTGGTCCTGGCAGAAGACGGTGATGGGACTCGAGGCGGCAATCCCCGAGTTCCTCAACCGCCTCTCCGGGATAAACCAGGTGGGCCTCACACTCGCGCAGGCGATCACGATCGTGGTGAAGGCGGACCTCGGGGTGCTCTCCTACGAGATCAAAAAGGTCAAGCGCGACATCGAGTGGGGTGCGAGCGTCCAGGACGCGCTTGTACGGTTCGAGGAGCGGATACGCACCCCCACCATCGCGCGGGCGGTCACCCTGATCACGACAGCGAGCCGGATGACCGGGGATATCGGCGAAGTCCTGGATATAGCAGCCCGCGACGCCGCGATCGCGGAGACTCTCAAGCGCGAGAGGCGGGCCGAGATGTTCATCTACACTACCATCGTCTACCTGGTCTTCATCGTCTTCATCTTCGTCGTGGCTGTCATCGATACCCAGTTCCTCTCCGTGCTGGCCGGGGTCGATACGCTCACGCCCGGCAGCATGCCCGGCGGGATGTCGTTCGGGAGCACCTCCATCGCCACGTTCGAGCGTCTCCTCTTCCATGCGTGTCTCATCCAGGCATTCTTCTCGGGCCTGATTGCCGGGGAGATGGGGGAAGGGTCGCTCCGGGCGGGAGTCAAACACGCAGCCGTGATGGTCATCATCGCGTTCGTGGTCTTCACCGTCGTTCTGTAGGCCCCGCCCCGGGGTCGCCACGATAGAATTTTATATCCTCCGCCCCCCACCTCTCTCCTGGTGATGCCATATGTGTACAGTCGGTGGACCTGTCGATATAGAGTTCAATGAGCGGGTGAAGGGCAAGAGTTACCGCTGCAAAGAGTGCGGCGAGCGATTCAAGGGTATCGGGAAGCGACCCATGTGCCCGAGCTGCCAGTCGGAAGATGTCGAAGAAGTCTGAAGGCGGCGCGTCCGGGAGACCCTCCGCCGGGTCGGATGAGACGACCGTTTCTCTCGGCGGGGAACTCCTGCTCATCCAGGGAGAACGCTCTTTTCTGCTCGTGGGGAAAGCCGGTTCGCGGTTTACGCTCTGCATCGAGACCCCGGACGACGAGTACTGTCAGGCCATCGACCCCGACGACCTGGTCGCTGTCTCCATGCCGGAAGGCGGCCCGGTCGGGCAGGCACGCATGATGCTCGAGCTGGTCCGGCAATACCATATTCCGCTCGTCGTCCTTCCAAAAGACCATCCCGGGTCGAGACGGTTATCGATGGTCGTCTCGGTCGCTCCGGAGATCCTCCTCGCCTGCGATATCCGGCGTGGGACCCACCCCGAGCAGCACCTGCTCTGCTCATCGGCGGAACTCTCCGGGCTCTCGCTTGCCGGGATTCCCGGAGGTGTTACGATGAAACAACTGCCCTCCGGGGTGGTGGTGAGGCATCTGAATCCGGAGAATTACTCAGCGGACAAACAACAATAAATATATGCTTATTTTCATCAAATATTCATGAGCCGTGAGAAGGAGGGTTTGATGAAGACCGATGTCCTGAAAAGCATCAGGGAAACTGAAGAAGAGTATCAGGCAATGATCCGTGATGCGCAGGCTGAGAGGAAGAAGAGCCTCTCGGATGCCGAGATGGAGGCTGACAACCTGGTCCTGAAGGCACAGAACGATGCCGCGGAGTACAGGAATCAACGCCTTGCCGAGGCACGGGCCCAGGCGCAGAGCAGATATGCAGAGATTGTTAAGGAGGGTGAAGCGCGCGCAGAACAGCTGAAGGCAGCGGGGAACAAGAACCTTGCAAGAGCTGTAGACTTGATTGTTGCACGGTTTAAGGAGCAACTGCATGTTACGGCCTGAACAGATGCGCCGGCTGCTCATCGCGACCCCGAAGGGTGAGATCGAGACCATCATCAGCGAGCTCTACCGTCACAACGTCTATCACATCGAAGACTTCGTGCCGGAGAGCGAGTCCGCTGAAGCGCTCTCGATCGGCCACCCGCTTCCCGGGGCGAGCGATGCGGCTTCGGCGCTCATCAAGGTCAGAGCGATCGAGAATGCGTGCGGGATAGACCCGGATAACGTAGAAATCAGAACAAAGCTCCCCGCATCGAAGGTCAGGGCGATGATAGAGACGGATCTTCCCTCCATCCAGAAGGAGGTAGAAGACCTCGTCGCAACACGCTCGAAGCTGGAGGCGCGGCAGAAGGAGCACGAGCAACGCGCAAGAGAACTGGAACCGTTTGCTGCGGTCCCCCTGGATCTGGAACTCTACCGCGGGTATACGCGGTTTACCGTCTTTACCGGGCATATCATGCACGATGTGTCCATCGACGTCCCCCACGAGAAATATTTTTCCGATAAGGTGGACGGCAACATGATCGTCGTCGTGGTGGCAAACGAGCACCGTGAAGAGGTCGAGCGAACCCTTCTCGATGCCGGGTTCCAGGTGATCCCCATCCCGGAGGAGACCGGGGCGCCGGCTGATCGCCTGGCGGCTCATATCGACGAGACCCGGCAGGCAAATACCGAGATTGCCGCGGTCAATGAGAAGATAGCGGGGGTCCGGGAGAGGCACACCGATCTCCTGGTAGCATGCGATGAACTACTCACGGCTGATGTAGAGCGGGCGGAAGCCCCGTTGCGGTTTGCTACCACAGAGGAGACCTTTATCACTGAAGGGTGGGTGCCTGGCGATCAGGCGGAGAGGATCCGGGATGCACTCGAGCGGGTGACCGGTGGGCGGGTATACATCGAAGAACTGGAGATCGAGGACGATTCCCGTGTCCCGGTGGAGTATGAGAACCCGTCGTTCGCCTCACCGACCCAGGTGCTCATGGATATCTACGCGCGGCCCAGGTACTCCGAGCTCGACCCGACGCTGATGGTAGCCGTTGTGTTTCCCATCTTCTTTGGGTTGATCCTCGGCGACGTGGGCTACGGAGCAATCCTGCTTGCCCTGAGCCTCGGGCTGCGGAAGTTCCTGAAAGGCGACGAAGGAAGGATGCTCCTCAAGGTGCTCAGTTACGCAAGCATCTCAAGCATCATATTCGGCATACTCTACAGCGAATTCTTCGGGGCTGCGCTCCCATGGCCGGCGCTGTTCTTCTCCCGGCACCTCAACATAGGGGTTGCCGCGGGCGGTCACGGCCCCCAGGTAGCCGAGCTCATGGTCCTTGCGATCTGGATCGGTATCCTGCACATCACGCTCGGGCGCATCCTCGGCATGGTCAATGCCCGGAAGTTCCACCATGGGAAGCATGCGGCCAAGGCGGCAATCGCCAACGCCGGATGGCTCGGGACGATGTGGGGGATCATCATCATGATCTGGGCCTTCTACGCCATTCCGTTGATGCCCGACCTGACGGGTCTTCCTGTTGTCGTCATGGGGTTCAACGTTGCCGCCGTAGCAGGAGCAGTCCTTCTGGTGGCAGGCATCATAGGCATCGCCCAGGAGAATCCGCTCGAGCTCGTCGAACTCCCGTCGATCATCAGTCACGTGTTATCTTACGCCCGTCTTGTGGCGGTGGGCTTATCCTCGGTCGCTATTGCGATGGTGGTCAACTTCATCGCGATTGGCATGATGATACAGCCCCAGCTTGAAGCGATCACACCGGTCGGCGTGATCATCATCATCTTCGGCATTCTCGTCCTCCTGTTGGGCCACCTGCTAAACACAGCACTTGGTCTCCTCGGCGGCGGTCTGCACTCGATTCGTCTTCACTATGTTGAGTTCTTCACCAAGTTCTACAAAGGTGGAGGCAAGAAGTACAATCCATTTGGCATGAAATCTAAGTTTATGGAGGAGTAAAAATGGTAGATGTTGGCATGACTCTTGAAATGGTACAGGCATCGCAGTTGGGAATGAAAGCACTCGGTGCAGGCCTCGCTGTCGGCCTCACCGGCATCGGCGCCGGTGTCGCCGAGATGGCGATCGGTTCTGCTGCGGTCGGGGCGACGGCAGAGAACCGCGACGTATTCGGTCTGGTGCTGCTCCTGACAGTTATTCCCGAAACCATCGTCATCTTCGGTCTTGTGGTTGCACTGCTGCTTCTGTTCTGATGGAGTGAACCATGGGACTCGAAGCAGTCGTCAACGAGATCCGGGAGAAAGGGCGAAGAGAGGTTGAGGCGGCCCGGGCAGAGACCCGGGCCGATGTCGAGGAGATCCTGAAGGATGCACAGGCCCGGGCTGCCGCGATCAAGGTCTCGGCTGAAGAGGAAGCAGACCGGGCGACCACCCACACCATCAACCAGGAAGCCTCGGCGGCGAACCTCGTCGTCAAACGACAGGTCTTAAACGCCCAGAAGGTGCTCCTGGATCAGGTCTACTCGGCCTCGCTCGCTGCTGTCGGTGACCTGCCTCCTGAGTTCCACGAGAAGGCGCTCACAGACCTGTTGAAGAGAGCGGCGAAGGAGATTAAGAAAGGTACCGTGCATACAAACGAGCGGGACATCCCGGTTGCCGAAGGAATCATCTCCCGGTTAAAGACTC
>Ga0265294_10003571_pt1 | contig 19844 bp, 17 predicted proteins | sample MunlanPumphouse3_FD_192504 | JGI IMG/M metagenome (GOLD analysis project Ga0265294, IMG submission 192504) | Groundwater microbial communities from a municipal landfill in Southern Ontario, Canada - Pumphouse #3 | ecosystem: Environmental > Aquatic > Deep subsurface > Groundwater | place...
CGACCAGTCTACCACATCTATCCCGTACTCATGCCGGGCCGCGGCGGGATCGGCCACCGGATCGTGGACGAAAACTTCCACTCCGTAGGACTTCAACTCCGCAATCACATCCACTACCCGCGAGTTGCGCAGATCGGGGCAGTCCTCCTTGAAGGTCAGCCCCAATACCGCAACCCGCGCCCCCTTCACACACAGATCGTTGGCGATCATATGTTTGACCGTCTGCTCGGCGACATATTTGCCCATGCTGTCGTTGATACGACGTCCGGCGAGCACGACCTGCGGGTGATAGCCCAGCATTTCGGCCTTGTAGGTCAGGTAGTAGGGATCGACGCCGATGCAGTGCCCGCCCACCAGCCCAGGCCGGAACGGCAGGAAATTCCACTTCGTGCCCGCCGCCCGGAGCACCTGCTGCGTGTCTATCCCCAGCTTGTTGAAGATGATCGCCAGCTCGTTCATCAATGCGATATTGAGATCGCGCTGGGTGTTCTCGATCACCTTCGCCGCCTCGGCGACCATGATGCTGGAGGCGCGATGGACGCCCGCCTCCACCACCGATTCGTACAGCCGCGCGACGCGCTCCAGAGTCGCTTCGTCGTCGGCGGCCACCACCTTGACGATGTTGGCAAGCCGATGCTCCTTATCCCCCGGATTGATGCGTTCCGGAGAATAGCCTACGTGGAAATCCTCTTTCCACTTCATCCCGGATTGTTCTTCCAGGATCGGCACGCAAATCTCCTCGGTCGCGCCCGGATAAACCGTCGATTCAAAGATCACGACGGCGCCCCGCTTCATATGCCGCCCCGCAATCTCGCTCGCGCCAATCAGCGGACCGAAGTCCGGGCGCCGCACGCTGTCGATGGGCGTGGGCACCGCACTGACGATGTAATCCGCCTTCCTGAGTTCGCTGGGATCGTTCGTTACCGTGAGCTGCGTCGCCGCCCGCAGTTCCTCGGCGTTGACTTCGCCAGTCGGATCGCGGCCAGCCCGGTAATGCGCAATCTTCGCTTCGTTCGGGTCGTAGCCTATGGTCGGCAGTCTACTCCCGAAGGCGACGGCCAAGGGCAGCCCTACATATCCGAGTCCAACGACAGCAACGGTTTCCATCTCTCGCATCCCTACGATGATCGAACAAGGTCATCCAGTGGTCTCGGGAAAGTCGCGTCAGCAATGCGCGGCAGTACGGCGGGGATATCGAAATCGGCATGCCAAGGGAACTTTCCACAACCGGCAGCGTCAGCGGTCGACGCCAGAAGGAGCCGGATGCAAGGACACGCTGCGGCAGCCAGGGCACCCGCCGGCTACGGGGCTACCATTTCCAGTTGATCGGGCGACACCTGTACCCGGGCATACTTGCCGGCAATCTCGAGCAGCACGATGACGCGTTCCTTGCCCGTCTTCGCCAGGAAGATTCCTTCGTAGCCGCTCATGACGCCTTCCACGATACGCACCGTCTCGCCAGCCTTGAACTCCGTCCCCGCACGCTCCTGCAGCAAGGCGTCCTCCCTGCTCTTCAGGACATCGATCAACTCATCCGGCACCCTTGCGGGCTGCTGCCCAAAACGCACCAGCGTGCTTACGCCGATGGTCGAACGAATCGGACTCCAATTGTCCGTCTGGGTATCGAGATGGATGAACAAGTAGCGAGGGAACATGGGCTCGATGACGTTGACGTAGCGCCCGGCACGCCGCTTGCGGTTGCGGATCGTCGGCAGGTACGTTTCGTAGCCTTGGCGCAGGAGATTGTCGCACGCGACCCATTCCTGGTTGGGCTTGCTGTACACCAGATACCACATTCTGCTCGGTACGCCATCACCCGACATTTTGCAATCCGTTTCGAGTCCATCTCCGCCGGCTGGCGGTTCACCGTTACGCATTTTCTCCCGTACAGCCTGTCAGGACGCAGTTATTTTTCACACGGTGCGTTCCTGATGGACAACCGGCACAACCGACCGGACATGAAACGCAACCATCCCGAGCAAGCCGTGGAACCAGTGCCCAATGCCGTCAATTTCCGGCAACACTGCAACGACGTGGCTCCTCCTCTCCTAAAATACCGCGTTGTGCACACAGCTCCATGATGGCATCGACGCATGCCTCCAAAGACTGCGTGCTCGTATCGAGCACCAGATCGGGATTCTCCGGTTCTTCATACGGCGACGAAATCCCCGTGAAATCCTTGATCTCGCCCTTTCGCGCCCGCTTGTAGAGCCCTTTTACGTCTCGTGTCTCGCAAACCTCCAGCGGGCAGCGGCAATAGATCTCGATGAAATCTCCGGCGTCCAGGAGCTCGCGGACGCGCTGCCGGTCCGCGCGAAAAGGCGAGATGAAGGCGGTCAGCGTGATGATGCCCGATTCAAGGAAGAGCTTTACCACCTCGCCGACGCGGCGGATATTCTCCACCCGATCCTCGGCTGAAAAACCGAGATCCGCACACAGCCCATGGCGAACGTTGTCCCCATCCAGCACGAAGGTATTGCATCCCCGCTGATACAAACGCTCTTCCACGGCGTGAGCAAGGGTAGACTTTCCCGCCCCGGAGAGGCCGGTAAACCACAGAGCGGCGCTTTTGTGTCCGTTCAATTGTTGCCGGCGCTGACGTGTGACCGTAGCGCGGTACCAAACAATATTCCTGTCATCCATGTCTGTCCTCGAACTCATCAGATACCGCCCATATCAGAAAAATCGTTCTGCAACCCAAGCCATTTTTGACATATGGATTTATATGGCATTTCGACACCCGACCGCAGGCCGACAGGCGCTGCTCGCACTGCCGATAGTGTAGCAGACCGGAAAAACGCCGTTGCATTCAATATGGGGAACAGGTAGACAAGACGCTGAAACGCAATGGGACGGCCGAGGCCGTCCCATTGGCTGTAATGAAGTGAAAAATACTACTGGGTCACGGGGTTATCGGAGTCGGAGCCGATGCCGACGACGATCTTTCCGCGGTTGGCATCGAGGGTTTTCTTTCCGATGCCCTTGACCTTCAGCAGATCATCGACCGACTTGAACGGCCCATGCTCCTGGCGGTAGGCGATGATGGCCTGGGCCTTTTGCGGGCCAATACCGTCCAGGGCGGCCAGTGTCTTGGCGTCGGCGGTATTGAGGTCGACGGGGGCCGCTGCGGCAATCAGCGGTACACAGACCAGAGTAAGAAAAAGAACGATTCTCCTTATGAGGTTCATGCGATTCTCCTTGTCAATGATGCACAGTCAAACTCACCCGCGCCTCGCGAACCGCTCGCAAGAAACCGGGCCGAAACGATGCTAGCAACACCGTCCACATCAGCCCATATCCGAAATTTCGGATTCTACTGTACGCAAAACCTGTAGCGGATTGTCAGCCGCCGTCACGGGTCGGCCGATGACCAGATAATCGGCCCCGTTACGCCGCGCCTCCAAAGGCGTTGCCGTGCGCCTTTGGTCGTTGGCCGCGGCGCCCTGGGGCCGCACGCCGGGCGTGACCAGGACAAAGTCCCGTCCCTGCGCCGCGCGCAGGCGGGAGGCTTCCCGGGGCGAGCAGACGACCCCGTCCAGCCCGCACTGGCTGGCAAGCGAAGCGAGGCGCATCACATTGTCTTCCGGCGACTCCGGCAGGCCCACCTCATGCAGTTCGTCCGCGGTCGCACTGGTCAGCACCGTGACCGCGATCAGCAGGGGACGATGCCGGCTCCGGTCGATGGCCTCCCGTGCAGCCTCCATCATCCTGCGCCCGCCCAGCGCATGCACGTTCACCATCCAGACGCCGAGATCCGCCGCTGCGGCACAGGCCTTGGCCACGGTGTTGGGAATATCGTGAAACTTCAGATCGAGAAAAACATCGAAACCCGCTGCCACCAGCCGTTCCACCAGGGCGGGACCGGATCGGGTGAAAAGCTCTTTGCCAACCTTCAAGCGGCAATCCTGCGGTTTGACCTGAGCGACAAACCGCAGCGCCTGCTCCGGATCGGCATAATCCAGCGCAACGACGATACGGGGAGGGATACTCTTGAGCTCCGTCATGACAGCCTCGATTTGGTTCGTGCGAAGAGGACTGCTATTCGCCCTCGATGCCCTGGATCGGCTTGACGCTGCCCCAGGACATACAGGTCGGACACTGCCAGTGCAAAACCTTGCCGTTGAAACCGCACTGATAGCACTTGTACACAGGCTTCTCTTCAAGCAGCTTGCGTGTCAGTTCCTTGAGGATCAGCAGATCTTCATGCGCACTGCCCTCCGCATGCAGCAGATTCAGCTCGATCAGCCGATTCAGACCGCGGATGGATGATTTACGACGCAACCGGTCAGCGATGAACATCGCCGCCTCCTGGTCTCCCTTCTGCTCGCGCAACAGCTCTGCGTACGCAAGCACCAGACTGGTGCCATCGTGTTTGACCAGCAGGCTCTTGAGAAACTCGGCCATGCCGGCGGGATTGCCCAGCCTGGCATAACACTCCTTCAGCGGCCCGATTATCTCCGGCAGATAATCGACGTCCTGATCCTCGACGCGCCGGTAGGCACGAATGGCCGCCCGGTAGTCGCCCGCTTCCGCATCGAGATCGCCCTGCAGAATGCTGGCGCGGACGCAGTTCCGGTCACACCCGAAGGCGCGCTTGATCATCTGCTCCGCAGCGCCCACGTCGCCATTCCGGCGCGCCTGTTCCGCCAGCTCGCAGTAATACTGGGCCATCACCGGCCCCATGGGCTTGCCCGTCAGGCTTTCGAGCTTCCGTAGCGTCATCACAGCCCTGTTCCATTCCTTCTCCTGCTCGTAGATCCTCGCAAGGTGGCGCAACGCCGGCGGCGCATACGCCCCGGTGTCGGCAAGCTCCAGGAACAGATTCTCCGCCCGATCGAACAGGCCTGCCCGCATGTAATCCTCACCCAGTTCCAGCAGCACCTCGTTGCGCTGTTCCCGAGTCAGAGTAGGTCTGGCGATGAGATTTTGATGAATGCGGATAGCCCGGTCGACCTCCCCGCGCCGGCGGAACAGGCTACCCAGCGTCATGTGGAGTTCCACCGTCTCGCTGTCGACTTCGAGCAGCTTGATAAAGACTTCGACGGCTTTGTCGGACTGTTCATTCAGCAGCAGGTTCAGTCCGCGGAAATAATCGGCACTCAAACCGGAGCGACGCCAGTGGGTACTCTTGGGCAGGCGCTGCGCATCCCGCCGGGCGGCCCACCAACCCGAGGCTGCGGCGACCGGGAGGAGCAGCCAGAGCAGTTCCAGCATCTCAATGCACGTCCTTGACAGGCATGGTGCGCAGATTCACGACTTCTTTCTCCGCCACCTTGATCGCCCGCTGCAGCCGTGAGTTTTCGCGTTTCAGCCTCAGCATCAGTCCGCTGCTGGCAAGAACGCCCAGGATCGCTCCCGCGATAAGCGCCAGGACCAGCACCAGGGACAGCGGCACCTCGCGACTGCCAAAGTAGTAATTCAGCGTAACGGGGGTGGCGTTGAGTACGGCGAACGTCAGTCCGATCACCAGGACCAGCAACAAAAAGAGCAGGCCGAGAACACGTGCCATACCGCCTCCGGATCACGAAATCGAGCAACAAATCGGCAGTCGCCGGCTTCATTGCAGTCTAACTGGGCTTCGGCATTCTCATGCCGCAACCTGGGGGCTCGGTAAAGGACGCGATCAGCCCCAGCGCCGATACCCTCGGCATATTTTGCCCAGCAGGTATCGCCGTGCAAAGATTCCCGGCTACGCTCTAAAGAAGATTGAGCGACAGCAGATGCCGCTGCCAGCGCGAGCCGAATAAGGACGAAAGAGCAAATACACGAAATTTGCCGCCTTCAACCGGGGGACGGCTTTGTTCAAGTTGGGGTTTAGCGGCGACTGCTTGCGCGCCCGGCGTTTGCCCTCTCTCGCAATTCCTTGCCAGGCTTGAAATGCGGCACATATTTGCCCGAAAGCGCAACCGGCTCGCCGGTCTTCGGGTTACGCCCCAGACGGGGCGGCCGGTAATGCAGACAAAAGCTGCCGAAACCGCGGATTTCGATGCGCTGTCCAGTGGCCAGTGCCTGGCTCATCTGATCCAGCAAGCTCTTGACGGCCAATTCCACGTCCTTGTAGGCCAGGTGACTCTGCTTACGTGCAAGCGCTTCAATCAGCTCGGATTTTGTCATTTTCCAATCCCGACGAACCTGCGGGAGACAGGGCCGGTCTCCCTCTAACGTTACGAATTCTTACGCCCTGCCAGCGGCTGACTAGTAACGGCGCACGATGTCCACCGGGGTGGTATCCGCCCGCCATGAGGCGGGCGGACAATCACGCCTGATACTACTATTCGTCCTTCTGGCCCATCTGTTCCTTGAGGAGATCACCCAGCGTGGTCGTACCCATGCTGGCGGAACGGCTGTAGTCCTGGATGGCCTCGGCTTCCTCGTCGCTTTCCTTGGCCTTGACGGACAGAGTGATGGTGCGGTTCTTACGATCCACGCCGATGAACTTGGCTTCGACGGTATCGCCTACTTTGAGAACCGTGCGCGCATCCTCTACCCGGTCGCGTGCCAGCTCGGAGGCGCGCAGGTGGCCTTCGACGCCATCGCCGAGTTCAATGACGGCGCCCTTGGCATCGACTTCCTTGACCGTGCCCTTGACGACGCTGCCCTTGGCATGCTCGGCCACGAAATTGGAGAACGGATCCTTCTCAAGCTGCTTGATGCCGAGCGAGATGCGCTCCCGCTCCGGATCGACAGCAAGCACCACCGTCTCGATCTCGTCGCCCTTCTTGTAGCGGCGCACCGCCTCCTCGCCCGGCTCGTTCCAGGCGATGTCGGACAGATGCACCAGACCGTCGATGCCGCCCTCCAGGCCGATGAAGATGCCGAAATCGGTGATCGACTTGATCTTGCCCACCACGCGATCGCCCTTGTTGTGGGTGGCGGCGAAGTCTTCCCACGGATTCGCCTGGCACTGCTTCATGCCGAGGGAGATGCGGCGACGCTCTTCGTCGATATCCAGCACCATGACCTCAACCTCGTCGCCCAGGTGCACCAGCTTGGAGGGGTGGACATTCTTGTTGGTCCAATCCATTTCGGACACGTGGACCAGACCCTCCACGCCTTCCTCGATCTCCACGAAGCAGCCGTAGTCGGCAATGTTGGTCACCTTGCCGAACAGGCGCGTGCCAACCGGATAACGGCGGGCCAGATCGCTCCACGGATCCTCGCCCAACTGCTTGAGACCGAGGGAGACGCGATTGCGCTCGCGGTCGAACTTGAGCACCTTGACCTCGACCTCGTCACCGACATTGACGATCTCGGAGGGATGCTTGACGCGCTTCCACGCCATGTCAGTGATATGCAGCAGGCCGTCGATACCACCCAGGTCCACGAACGCGCCATAGTCGGTCAGGTTCTTGATCACGCCCTTGACGACCTGGCCTTCCTGCAGACTCTCCAGCAGCGCGTCGCGCTCGGCGCTGTACTCCGATTCGACCACCGCACGGCGCGACACCACCACGTTGTTGCGCTTGCGGTCGAGCTTGATGACTTTGAATTCCAGCTCCTTGCCTTCCAGGTAGGAAGGATCGCGCACCGGACGCACATCCACCAGGGAGCCCGGCAGGAAGGCGCGGATGTCGGCGATGTCCACCGTGAAACCGCCCTTGACCTTGCCGCTGATGACGCCCTTGATGGTCTCGTCCGCCTCATGCGCACGCTCGAGCTGCGTCCACACCTGTGCGCGCTTGGCCTTCTCGCGCGACAGGCGCGTTTCTCCGAAACCGTCTTCCACCGAATCGAGCGCCACGTCCACCTGGTCGCCCACGCTGACTTCCAGTTCGCCCTGCTCGTTGCGGAACTGCTCGATCGGGATCACGCCTTCCGACTTCAGACCGGCGTTGACAATCACTACATCCGGCCGGATCTCGACCACGGTGCCGATTACGATGGCGCCGGGGCGCATTTGCTTGCTGGCCAGACTCTGTTCAAATAATTCTGCAAAGCTTTCGCTCATGGATTAATGGTCCTCGGCCCGGATGCCATATCCGAACCGCATTGTTGCCGCACAGCCGATCGGCGAATGCGGGTTTGGGTTGATAGATATTAGCCTGCCCCCAGGCCACCGGAGACAGACCGCCTGCACATGCTATCCCTGCCCTTGCCCTCCCTTGCCGCACGGCCTGACCCTGGCCGTGTCCCGGACACCACGCAATTATAGTCCTATGTCCCTGCAAGTACCCGGCATTTCACCAGTTTTGTCACCTGCTCGACCACCTCTTCGATGGTCAGGCCGGTGGTATCCACCAGGTGCGCATCGGGCGCCGGTCGCAACGGCGCGACACTCCGGGACATGTCCCGTGCGTCGCGCGCCTCGATTTCCTTCAGAAGGTCGGCAAGATTAACATTCAATCCTTTTTCCTTCAACTGCTTATAGCGCCGCTTCGCCCGTTCCTCGGCGCTCGCAGTCAGGAAGATCTTGACGATGGCATCCGGGAAAACCACCGTGCCCATGTCCCGCCCATCCGCCACCAATCCCGGGGGTTCCCGGAAGGCGCGCTGGCGCTCCAGCAAGGCCGCCCGCACGGCAGGCAGGGCGGCGACCTTCGAGGCGGCATTGCCGGCGGTCTCACTCCGGATGGCATCCGTAACATCCTGACTATCCAAATAAACCGCGACATCCCCCTGGGCGGCGGGATCAAAGCGTATTGCCAATTGGGGCGCCAATTCTGCAAGAGTGGCCTCATCTTCGAGCGACACGCCCCGCTGCTCGGCGGCGAGCGCCAGCAGGCGGTACAGCGCGCCGCTGTCCAGGAAATGCCAGTTCAGGTTCCGGGCGATGATGCGGCTGACAGTGCCCTTGCCGGAGCCGCCGGGCCCGTCGATCGCAACCACCGGGACTTGATCCGTGCCTGCCATCCGTTCTTGTTCACCCTGCCGTAATGCCAAGCCCCGCGCCGGCGGCGAGGGCCACGAACCCGGGGAACGAGGTATTCACGTTGGCGCAGTCGTCGATCACGATCCTGCCGCTCGCCCGCAGCGCCGCCATGGCGAAGGACATGGCAATGCGATGATCGGTATGGCTGTCGATCCGACCGCCCGTCAGGGCACCGCCGCGCACGATCATGCCGTCCGGCGTGGGCCGGGCATCGATGCCCACCGCGCGCAACCCGTCCGCCATGACCTGGATACGATCGCTTTCCTTGACGCGCAACTCCTCGGCACCGGTCAGCACCGTCTCGCCTTCCGCACAGGCTGCCGCGATGAACAGGGCCGGAAACTCGTCGATAGCCAAGGGCACCAGCTCCTCCGGGATTCGGATGCCGCGCAGGCGGTTGGCCCGCACCCGGATATCCGCCACCGGTTCCCCGCCCACTTCCCGCTCGTTCATGAGCTCGATGTCCGCCCCCATCTGCCGCAGGATGTCGATCACGCCGGTGCGGGTGGGGTTGATGCCCACATGTTCCAGGAGCAGATCGGACCCCGGGGCGATGCTCGCGCCCACCAGGAAGAAGGCCGCCGAGGAGATATCCGCCGGGACGTCGATGCGGGTTGCCGTGAGCCGTCCGCCCCCTTCGAGGCAGACCCTATTGTCCCGGGTCTCCACGGCATAGCCGAAGCCGCGCAGCATGCGCTCGGTATGGTCGCGGGTAGGCGCCGGCTCGGTGACGCAGGTGCGCCCCTCGGCGTAGAGCCCCGCCAGCAGCACACAGGATTTCACCTGGGCGCTGGCCACCGGCAGGTCGTAGTGGATGCCCTTGAGGCGTGAACCTCCCCGAATCCGCAGCGGCGCCGTGCCCTGCGGCGTGGTCTCGATCCGCGCCCCCATCAGGGCCAATGGCTCCGTGACCCGTTTCATGGGGCGTTTGGACAACGAGGCATCACCGGTCAATTCCGTATCGAATGCCTGCCCAGCCAGGAGCCCCGCCAGCAGACGCATGGAGGTGCCGGAATTGCCCAGATACAACGGCCCTGCGGGGCGTCTGAGACCGTGCAGCCCAACGCCGTGGATGACCACCTTGCCCTGTTCCGGCCCTTCGATCCGCACCCCCATGGCACGGAAGGTCTCCAGGGTCGCCAGGCTGTCCTCCCCTTCCAGGAAGCCATGGACCTCGGTAACGCCCTCGGCCAGCGATCCCAGCATGATGGACCGATGCGAAATGGACTTGTCGCCGGGGACACGCAATCGGCCGCACAGCGCACCGCCCGGTTCGACCCTGAATGTGAGACCTTTCTGTTCGCTCATCGTGTATCGAGATTGCTGGTTGCAATGGGCAGGCGGTCCTTACGAGGATCGCTTGCCGTTGGAATTGTTCACATATCGGTCGCGGGCCGCCTTGGCGCGCGCGAAAAGCGCCAGGACATGCTCGGCATCACCCGCGCGCATGGCGTCCGTCAAGCCGCCGAGCTCATTCACGAAACGTTGCAGGACGTGCAGGATGGCTTCGCGGTTGGCGAGACAGATGTCCCGCCACATGACCGGATCGCTGGAGGCGATGCGCGTGAAATCCCGAAACCCGCCGGCGGAGTAGCGGAAAATCTCCTCGCTTTCGTCCATGCGCGCCAGCGTATCCACCAGGGTGAAGGCCAGCAGATGCGGCAGATGGCTCGTGGCGGCCAGCACCTCATCATGATGTTCCACGTCCATCTCCACGACCTCGGCGCCCGTCGCCTCCCACAAGCCGCGCACCCTGGCCAGTGCGTCGGAACTGCTCTGCGGCAACGGCGTCAGGATAACGAGCCGGTCTTCAAACAACTCGGCGAATGAGGCCTCCACCCCGCTCTTCTCCGTGCCGGCAATGGGGTGGCCCGGTACGAAATTGCCTGGCACAGCGCCGAACACCGCGCGCACCGCCGCCACCACGCTGCCCTTGGCACTGCCCACATCCGTAACGACGGCGTCCGGCCGCAGATGAGCCGCCATCTGCCGCAACGCACTCTCCATGGCTCCCAGCGGCACGGCGAGCACCACCATGTCGGCGCCGGCGACCGCCTCGGCGATCCGCGTCGAGTAGCGGTCAATCACGCCCAGTTCCACGGCCTTGCGCAACTGCGCCTCGTTGCGGCCGGCGCCCACCACCTCGCGGCAGATGCCCGCGCGCTTTGCAGCCCGCGCCAACGACCCGCCGATCAAACCCACGCCGATGATGCAAAGCCGATCGATCATGATAAGCAGGGACTACTCGGCGCAAAGACGCAAAGAAAAGCGCGAAACAGCATTCATATCCTTTGCGCCTTCTTTGCGCGTCGGGTTTTCATGCGTTTCACAGTTCCCGGCCGAGCACATGCGCGATACCGCGCAACTCGGTCATGAGGTCGGCCAGTTGCTGCGGATCCAGCGCCTGATCCGCATCGCACCAGGCCTCGCAGGGAGTCGGGTGCATCTCCACCAGCAGACCATCGGCGCCCGCAGCGACGGCGGCACGGGACAGCGCCGGCACCATCCACGCCTTGCCGCCCGCATGGCTCGGATCGACGATGACGGGCAGATGGGTTTCGCGCTTGAGCACGGCGATGGCCGTCACGTCCAGCATGTTGCGGTAGTAGTTCTCGAAGCTGCGCACACCGCGCTCGCAGAAGATGATGTTGTGATTGCCGCCGGCGGCGATGTACTCGGCGGCCATCAGCCACTCCGTCACGGTGGCGGCCATGCCGCGCTTGAGAATGACGGGCGTGTGGATGCGGCCCACCTCTTTCAGCAGGTCGAAGTTCTGCATGTTGCGGGTGCCGATCTGGATCACGTCCACGCCGTATTCCAGGAAGGTATCCAGCATGCGCACGTCCATCAACTCGGTCACGATGGGCAACTGGTGCTTGTCCGCCGCGTTGCGGAACATTTCCAGGCCTTCCACGCCCTTGCCCTGGAAGGTGTACGGATTGGTACGCGGCTTGAAGGCGCCGCCGCGCATCAAGCGGCATCCCGCCCTGGCCACCCCCTCCGCGGCCGCGTCCATTTGCGACTGGGTCTCCACGGAGCAGGGGCCGGCGATCACCTGGATGGTCTTGCCGCCGATCTTGATGCCTTTCACATCGATAACCGTATTTGTCTCGTGCCCCTCGCGCGATACGATCTTGTAAGGCCGCATGACGCGGAGTACGCGGTCCACGCCGGGCAACGCCTCCAGCGCCTCCTTGTCGACGGTGGCCTCGTCCCCGATGGCGCCGATTACGGTACGCGCGATGCCGCGCGAGACATTAGCCTGCATGCCCATGGCCAGCAACTTCTGCTCCACGCCGATAACCTGCTCGTCCGTGGCGCCGGAATTCATGATGATGATCATATTGTCAAAACTCTTGGCTGATTTGTTGTTACCGCTCGAGAAGGCTTGATCTAGTCTTTCATCGCCCGCTCAAGCGCCGTTATGAAGCGCTCATTCTCCACCTGGGTGCCGATCGTGACGCGCAGATGATGGGGCAGGCCGTACCCCCCCACCGGCCGCACGATGACGCCCTGGCGCAGCAGGGCTTCGTAAACGGGACCCGCGGGCCGCCCCACGTCCACGCACACGAAGTTGCCCACGGAGGGGATGAACGGCAGGCCCATCCGCGCAAACGCGGCCGTCACCTGCTCCATGCCGGTGCGGTTGACCGCAACGCTGCGCGCCACATGGTCATGGTCCGACAGCGCCGCCACCGCCGCCGCCTGCGCCGCGGCGTTCACGTTGAACGGCTGACGCACCCGGTTGAACAGATCCGCCATCGCCGGATGCGAAACGCCGTAGCCGACTCGCAACCCGCCCAGGCCGTAGACCTTGGAGAAGGTGCGCGTGACGACCAGGTTGGGATAATCCTTCACCCACTGTGTGGTGTCCGGATACTCCGGCTCGTCCACATACTCGAAGTAGGCCTCGTCAATCACCACCACCACATGCCCGGGCACCGCAGCGACGAAGGCGCGCAACTCGTCGGCCTTGAGCCAGGTGCCGGTGGGATTGTTGGGATTGGCGACGAACACCACGCCGGTACGCCCCGTGACGCGCGCCAGCATCGCAGTCAGGTCATGCCCGTAGTTGACCGCGGGCACCACCACCGCCTGCGCCCCCACCGCCTGCGTCACGATGGGATACACGGCGAAGGCGTGTTCCGAAAACACCGCCTCACGCCCCGGCTGCAGGAACACCCGCGCGACGAACTCCAGCACGTCGTTGGAGCCGTTGCCCACCGTGATCTGCTCGGGCGCAACGCCATGCAGCTCGGCAAGCGCGGCCTTCAGTTCGAAGCAGTTGCCGTCCGGGTACAACGCCAGCTCGCGCATCACCGCGCGCACCGCCTCCAGCGCGCGCGGGCTCGGGCCTAGCGGGTTTTCGTTGGAGGCGAGCTTGACGGCATCACGCACGCCGTATTCCCGCTCCAGTTCGCTGAGCGGCTTGCCCGGCTCATAGGGGCGCAACGAACGCACGCCGGGCGCCACAAATTCAAGAAAGGACAATGTTCTGTCGTTCATCTGTTTCGTCAAAGGATCGCGTTCGGATAGGAGCCCAGCACTTTGAGCAGGAGGGCGTTCGCTTCCAGTTCCTTGAGCGCCTTGTCGACGGTCTCGTCCTGCACGTGCCCCTCGATGTCCACGAAAAAGATGTAGTCCCACAGCATGCCGCGCCGCGCCGGGCGCGACTCGATACGGGTCATGCTGATGCCGTGGCGAGCCAGCGGTTCCAGCAACTGGTACAGGGCACCCGGCCGGTTATGGGTCGACACCAGCAAGGAGGTCTTGTCGGAACCGCTGCGGCCCACCAATTGCCGGCCGACGACGAGAAACCGCGTCGTGTTGTCCGGTTGATCCTCGATGTTGCGCGCGAGGATCCTGAGCCCGTACTTCTCTGCTGCCATCTCTCCGGCAATGGCCGCCACGCCTGCTTCCTGTTTGGCGTTCAGCGCCGCTTCGGCGTTGCTGCTCACCGGCACACGCTCGGCATGCGGCAGGTTCGCGTCCAGCCATTCGCGACACTGGGCCAGGGATTGCTGGTGCGAGTGGACCTGGGTGATCTTCCGGATATCATCCGCCGCGCTCATCAGGTGCTGATGGATGCGCAGTTCCACCTCGCCGCAGATCTTGAGCGGCGAGTGGACCAGCATGTCCAGCGTGTGATTGACCACTCCTTCGGTGGAATTCTCCACGGGCACCACGCCATAATGGGCCGTCCCCGCCTCCACTTCACGAAACACCTCGTCGATGGCCATCATGGGCACAGTGCGGATGGAGTGGCCGAAGTGCTTGACGGCCGCGGCCTCCGTGAAGGTGCCTTCCGGGCCGAGAAAGGCGATCTTGAGCGGTTCCTGCAACGCCAGGCATACGGACATGATCTCGCGAAACAGCCGCGCCACCTCCTCGTCCTTGAGCGGCCCTTTGTTGCGGTTTACGACGTTGCGCAATACCTCGGCTTCGCGTTCCGGCCGGTAGAAATCCGTGGTCTCGCCGGCCGCCCGCTTCGCGCGGGCGACCTCTAACGCGCATTCGGCGCGCTCGCTGATCAGCGCCTGGATCTTCGCGTCCAGTTCGTCGATGCGTGCGCGGATAGCCTGTAGTTCTTCTGGGCTAGTCATATACAACCATTGAAGAGAGCGTCCACCGTCCCGCGCCCATCTCCTCGTGCTCCACCGTCGTCATATCATCCTTACCGCCAATACGCCTTGAATGGCGGCAATTTCTTCCACCGTGTGTTGCGGAATATCGGTCTCCACGTCCACCAGGGTATAGGCCAGGTCGCCACGCGACTTGTTGATCATATCCACGATATTGAGTCCCGCCTTGGCGAGCGCGGTGGAAATCTGGCCCAGCATGTTGGGGACGTTCGCGTTCGCCACCGCCAGGCGGCTGCCCTCGGTGCGCGGCATCCACACATCCGGGAAGTTCACGGAATTGCGGATATTGCCGTTTTCCAGATAGTCGCGCACCTGCTCCGCCACCATGATGGCGCAGTTCTCCTCCGCCTCCTCGGTGGACGCGCCGATGTGCGGCAGGGTAATGACGCGCGGATGGTTCTTCAAGCGGTTGCTGGGGAAATCGCACACGTAAGCGTAGACCTTGCCCGCATCCAGCGCAGCACATACCGCCTCGTCGTCGAGAATTCCCTCGCGGGCGAAGTTAAGCAATACCACCCCTTTCTTCATGTTCTGGAGCCGGTCGGCGTTGATCATATGACGCGTACCGGCGGTGAGCGGCACATGGAACGAGACAAAATCCACACGTGTCAGCAGGTCATCGACGCTGTGGGCCTGCTGCACGTCCGCCGAGAGCTGCCACGCCCGCTGCACGGTGATGTCGGGATCGTAGCCGATGACCTTCATACCCAACGCCAGCGCGGCATTGGCCACCTTGACGCCGATCGCGCCCAGCCCGATGACGCCCAGGGTGCGCCCCGGCAGCTCGAAGCCGACGAATTGTTTTTTGCCAGACTCCACCTGCTTGTAGATTTCCTCGTCAGTACCATGCACGTTGCGCGCGAAGTCCCAGGCCTGGCAGATGTTGCGGGCGGCGATCAGCATGCCCGCCAGCACCAGTTCCTTCACCGCGTTGGCATTGGCCCCCGGCGCGTTGAATACGGGGATGCCGCGGGCGCCGAGCTTGGCCACCGGGATGTTGTTCACACCGGCCCCCGCGCGTCCCACCGCCTTCAGCGAGGCCGGGAACTCCATTTCGTGCATGTTGTGGGAACGCACCAGTATCGCATCGGGATGCTGGATCTCCGAAGCGATCTCGTAGCGGTCGCGCGGCAGACGCTCCAGGCCAGCCACCGAGATGTTGTTGAGCGTCAGAATCTTGAACATCGACATCTACCTTGACTTGTTTAAGCGCAAAGGCGCGAAGATCGCAAAGGACGCAAAGAGTACGAGAATTTCTCGCGCCATAGCCGATTCATCCGCACTGCCGAAACAGCAAACCGCATGAGCGGCCGGCACGAGATCATTCCACATCCTTTGCGCCCTTTGCGTCTTTGCGTTGAATGCCTTCCTCACCCGTTGCGCCGCTCGAAGTCGGCCATGAACTCCACCAGCGCATCCACGCCCTCTTCCGGCATGGCGTTGTAGATGCTGGCGCGCATGCCGCCGACGGAACGATGCCCCTTGAGGGTCACGAGGCCGGCCTTCTTGGCCTCCTGGAGGAAGGCCTCGTCCAGTTCCGGCTTGGCCAGCGTGAACGGCACGTTCATCCAGGAGCGGAACCTGGGCTCCACCGGGTTGTGGTAGAAATCGGTCTTGTCGATGGCCGCGTAGAGCTTGTCCGCCTTGCGCTTGTTGCGCTCCGCCATGCCCGCCAGCCCACCGTTGCGCTTGATCCAGTCGAACACGAGTCCCGCCAGGTACCACGCGTAGGTGGGCGGCGTGTTGTACATGGATTCGCTGTCCGCATGCGTCTTGTAGTCGAGCATGGTGGGCGTGCCCGCCACGGTCTGGCCGATGAGGTCTTCGCGCACGATCACCACGGTGAGGCCCGCCGGGCCGATGTTTTTCTGGGCGCCGGCATAGATCAACCCGTAACGGGAGACGTCGATGGGACGCGACAGGATGGTGGAGGACATGTCCGCCACCAGCGGCACGCTCCCGGTATCGGGAATCCAGTCGAACTCGACACCGCGGATGGTCTCATTCGGCGTGTAGTGCAGGTAGGCGGCGTCCGGGTTGCGGTTCCAGGTTTCCTGCGCCGGTACAGTGGTGAAATTGGAGGCCTCGGTGGTGGCGACCACGTTGACTTTGCAGAACTTCTTGGCCTCGCTGATGGCCTTCTTCGACCAGTCGCCGGTATTCACGTAATCGGCGGTGTCGGCACCGCGCAGCAGATTCATCGGCACCATGGCGAACTGCTGGGAGGCGCCGCCCTGCAGAAACAGCACCTTGTAATTGGCGGGTATGGCCATGATCTCGCGCAGGTCCGCCTCGGCCTTGGCGGCGATGGACATGAATTCCTTGCCGCGGTGGCTCATCTCCATCACCGACATACCGGAGCCCTGCCAGTCGAGCATCTCTTCCCGGGCCTGCTGCAGTACCTCTTCCGGCAGGGCGGCCGGACCGGCGCTGAAATTGAATACACGTGCCATCTGTAAATCCCTCTTATAACGTAAAACCGATTAACGCAAAGGCGCCAAGGCGCAAAGAGCGGCAAGAGTCATGGATCAGGCCGGTTCGACCAGGATCGCGAAGGATGGCGCCGCGTTGATTTCCGCATGCGTCCCAGGCAAACCCGAAATATGGTCCAGCCGTAACCTTATGAATCCCTCTGCGTCTTTGCGCCTTTGCGTTGATTTGCTCATGCAGATGAGCCCGCCCCGGCATCGTCCGCATCATCGGCGGCCTCGTCCTCTTTCAGGCTCTCCACCCGCTCGATGCCCACCAGTCGTTCGCCCCCGCCCAGATTGATGAGCCGGACGCCCTGCGTATTGCGGCTCATCATGGAGACATCCGCCGCGCGGATGCGGACCAGCGTGCCGGCGGTGCTGATGAGCATCAGTTCATCGTCGTCGCCCACGAGCTCCGCTCCCACCACCGCCCCGTTGCGGGCCGTGGTCTGGATGGAGATCACGCCCTGGCCGCCGCGGCCATGCACCGGATATTCATCGATGGGAGTGCGCTTGCCGTAGCCGTTCTCGGTGGCGGTGAGCACCGCGCCCTCGCCGGCGATGATGAGGGCGATCACCTTGGCGCCGTTGAGCTTGACGCCGCGCACGCCGCGGGCGGTGCGGCCCATGGGGCGCACTTCCTTTTCGCTGAAGCGTATCGCCTTGCCGGCACTGGTGAGCAGCATTACATCGCGCTCCCCATCCGTAATCGCCACATCCACCAGTTGATCATCCTCGCGCAGATCCACCGCGATGATGCCGCTCGCACGCGGACGGGAGAACTCCGTCAGCGGGGTCTTTTTCACCGTGCCGCTGCTGGTGGCCATGAATACGTAGCGATCCTCCGTGAACTCGCGCACCGGCAGCAGCGCGTTGATGCGCTCGCCCTCTTCCAGCGGCAACAGGTTCACGATGGGCTTGCCGCGCGCGGTGCGGCCCGCCTGCGGCAGTTCGTAGACCTTGAGCCAGTACACCTTGCCGCGGCTGGAGAAGCACAACAGCGTGTCATGGGTATTGGCGACGAAGAGCTTGTCGATGGCATCCTCTTCCTTCACCGCCGTGGCCGCCTTGCCCTTGCCGCCGCGCCGCTGCGCCGTATAAGTCGCCACCGGCTGGGCCTTCGCGTAACCGGCGATGGACATGGTCACCACCACATCCTCTTCGCTGATCAGATCCTCCAGCGTGAGGTCCATGTGATCAGTGACAATTTCGGTACGGCGCGCATCGCCATACTGGTCGCGCACCTCGATCAGTTCGTCCCGAATCACCTGCATGAGCCGCTCGTAGCTGCCCAGGATCGCCAGCAGGTAATCGATGGTCCCCAGGATCTCCTGGAACTCGCCGATGATCTTGTCCTGTTCCAGGCCGGTGAGGCGGTGCAGACGCAGATCCAGGATGGCCTGGGCCTGGGCCTCGGACAGCCGATACTTGCCGTCCACCAGGCCAAGTTCCGGCGCCAGCCCCTCGGGGCGCGAGGACTCGGCACCGGCGCGTTCCAGCATCGCCAGCACGATGCCGGGCTCCCAGGCGCGCTCCACCAGCGCCGCCTTCGCCTCGGCCGGCCCGGCGGAGGCCTTGATCAGGGCGATGACCTCGTCGATGTTGGCCAGCGCCACCGCCAGACCTTCCAAGATGTGCGCCCGCTCCCGCGCCTTGCGCAGATCGAACACCGTGCGGCGGGTGACCACTTCGCGCCGATGGCGGATGAAGGCCTCGATGATCTGCTTGAGGTTGAGCAGCCGCGGCTGGCCGTCCATCAGGGCGACCATGTTGATGCCGAATACGGTCTGCATCGCGGTATGCTGGAACAGGTTGTTGAGCACCACCTCGGCCACTTCGCCACGACGCAACTCGATCACCACGCGCATCCCGTCCTTGTCCGACTCGTCGCGCAGCTCGGTGATGCCCTCGATCTTCTTCTCCTTGACCAGCTCGGCGATCTTCTCCAGCAGCCGCGCCTTGTTCACCTGGTACGGGAGTTCCGTGACGATGATCGACTGCTTGCCGCCGCGCTCCTCGTCGGTCTCGATCTGGGTCCGGGCACGCACGTAGATGCGGCCGCGCCCCGTGTGATAGGCCTCGCGAATGCCGCGTGCGCCGTTGATGATGCCGGCGGTGGGGAAATCGGGTCCCGGCATGTGCTCCATGAGCGCGTCGATGCTGATGGCCGGGTTGTCGATGTAGGCGAGACAGGCGCTGATGACCTCGTTGAGGTTGTGGGGCGGTATGTTGGTGGCCATACCCACCGCGATACCGGCCGAGCCGTTCACCAGCAGGTTCGGAATGCGGGTGGGGAAGACGGCGGGTTCGCGCTCGGACTCGTCGTAGTTGGGAACGAAGTCCACCGTCTCCTTGTCGATGTCCGCCTGGAGCTCGTGCGCGAGACGGGTCATGCGCACTTCGGTATAACGCATGGCCGCCGGCGCGTCACCGTCCACCGAACCGAAGTTGCCCTGCCCGTCCACCAGCAGGTAGCGCAGGGAGAAGGGCTGGGCCATGCGCACGATGGTGTCGTAGACCGCGGTATCCCCGTGTGGATGGTACTTACCGATCACGTCGCCGACCACGCGGGCCGACTTCTTGTAGGGCTTGTTCCACTCGTTGCCGAGTTCGCTCATGGCGTAGAGCACGCGCCGGTGCACCGGCTTCAGCCCGTCGCGGACATCCGGCAGCGCCCGCCCGATGATTACGCTCATGGCGTAATCCAGGTAGGACTGCTTCATCTCATCTTCGAGGTAGACGGGGAGGACTTCGCGGGCGAATTCGGCCATGGGCGGGAAAGATATCCTGACAAACCTGTTAATGACTGGAAAAGCGCAATCTTATCACAGACCGGAGCCCCCCCTCCATTGTCGGCCACAC
>Ga0265294_10003572_pt1 | contig 19842 bp, 13 predicted proteins | sample MunlanPumphouse3_FD_192504 | JGI IMG/M metagenome (GOLD analysis project Ga0265294, IMG submission 192504) | Groundwater microbial communities from a municipal landfill in Southern Ontario, Canada - Pumphouse #3 | ecosystem: Environmental > Aquatic > Deep subsurface > Groundwater | place...
AAAACTAAATCCGGTACAAATGGTAATGACCCAATAGCTCCAGCAGGAGCTAAGGTTCCATCCATTTGGATTTGTCCTACAGCTGGCAAATTACCATATGCTTTATATCCATCAGGGCCATCAGATGCAGTATTACCCCACGAATTTTCATTATAGGTATAATAATTCACCGACATAAATTGAGCATAATCGTAAGCAGCTATAGAAGCCTCTATAGAATTATTGAACCAATTAATATTATCTTTATCAAAAAGCGTTCTAAAATCTAGAAAAGCATGCGAATATTGATAAGTAAATAATGTTCCTGGATATGAAACATAAAAATAATCACTAGTTCCATATTTTTTTCTCTGAGAATTTATTTTCATTTTATTATAAGCTTCTATACCAACAGAATAATCATCGGAAGCAGCTGAAAGAACATATATCATTAACTGTTCTGCATAAGAATCCCAATAACCGCCAAATCCATCTTCCGGACTATAACCCATATAGAACATTTTAGCTACATCATTGTAATACCAATTCCACTCTATTGCTTGATATAACTCATTTGCTTTATCTTTTATTACGCCGCCAAAATATTCTCCAGCAAAAATAACACCACATATCAAAATAGCTGTATCAATAATTGATACCTCTGAATATCCTGATCTCATACCATTTTCCATATTAACAAAATGATAATAAAAGCCATGAGTTCTTTGCATGTTCTCCAAAGTGTTAAGTGTTCCTAAGACCCTTTCATACCCTTCTAAATATCCAATCCAATCATTTTCTATTCCGATTGGAATAGCAGCTAAAGCAAAACCGACAGAAGCTATCGATGCAACGCCTGGAGTTTGAGTTGCTGTATTATATCTATCGCTTACCAAACCATATCCACTTGAAGAAGGATCCCCATTAGCAACTTCCCAAAAGAACTTAAAAGATAATCTTTCTTCTTTAAGTACATAATCATCTACATTAATTGGATTGTACTCATACTCATTAGTCAAAAGAGTTGTTGTGTTATTTGTTAAAACACCCCCAGTAGTTAACAAGCTTGTTATTGAAGTGTTACTTGTATCTAAAGTTTGTGAACTCGTAACATTATTACAAGCAGATATCATTAGAACTTGTATAAAAATTAATAATAATACTAATATTTTTTTCATATTACCTCCTATTCCCCAGTTAAACCTGTCCTATCTATACCTTCAACAAACCATTTTTGCATAATTATATAAACTACTAGAACTGGTAAAATAATTAATATTGTTGCAGAATATCGAATTGCTTCATTTAAAGCTTGTTGAGAGAGTCCTTGAGTCATATTAAATTGTGAAGTAAAATTAAACAATTTTAATTGTAAAGTATAAAGATCGCTACCAATAAATAATGATGAAATATAAGTTTCATTCCAATACCACACAAAAGAAAATAAGAACGCTGTTAAATATGCTGGTATAGCTAAAGGGACACCAATTTTCATAAATGTTTGAAAAGCATTAGCTCCATCGATTTCAGCTGATTCATCTAAAGCCTTTGGTTGCATTCTAAAAAACTGATAAAAAATAAGTATAAAGATAGCTGAAGATAACCCTTGTCCAAATATAGCAGGTAATATAATCGCCCATGCAGTTTCAAGTATCCCAAAATTATCAAAAAGTACATATCTTGGAATCATATAAACTTGAACCGGCAAAAGATATGTTAAGAGAATAACTCCAAAAACTACAACTTTTAATCTAATTTTAAATTTAGCTAAAGCATATCCCACTAGAGAAGTTGTTATAGTTTGCAATAATGCAGGTACTAAAGTTACCAATAGACTAAACAATAATGTATATCCATAGTTTAAAACAACAAAACTAATTCTATAATTTTCAAAATATAACTTTGTTGGAATCCATTGGACTGTTGGATTAACTAAATCCTCTAAATCCTTAATTGAATATGCAAACATTTTAATTAACGGAAACAAATATATGAATCCAATAATTATCAAAAGTAAATATACACTCATCTTACCGATGAATCCATCATTAAAACTTTTTCCAACCAAAAAATGACGTACTTTGGTTTTACTAAATTTTTTCACTATCTTCGCCCCCTATCTTTAGTAAACAATCTAAACAATAGGAAGAAAACACCTAAAATTACTGCTAGAACAACGAAATATAACCAAGCAATAGCTGAAGAAAAACCAAATCCTGTTTCTAAAGCAAACATATTGTTCTTAATATGTTGAATAGCTTCATTTTCTGAAAAAGTCGCTAAATTTATTATTGTAAAGACAACTGATACCAAAACCATATTAGTTAGAGATGGAATAGTAATTTTCCAAAATGATTCCCACACACCGGCACCATCAATCATTGCTGCTTCATAAGTTGCTTTATCTATTTTTTGTAAAGCAGCTATAAATAACAAGATTTGCACACCTGAAAACCATAGGATAACAATCAACTCAGAGAATATATTAGCAATCGGTCTAGCCAAACCTTCGCTAAAAGTATCATTAATCATTTGAATAAACCCTAGTTCTTCAACAATTGGTATTGTTGCTGCACCCTGATTTATCAATTGGTTAATTACAGGACCTGAAGCAATAATTACTGGTAAAAAATAAATAGCTCTAAAGAATCCTCGCCCTTTAATTTTTTGATTTAATAAAACCGCAATTATTATGGCAAAAACAGTAATTATAGGAACTTTAAAAAGGATTTCAATCCCAAAATCTAAAACTGACCTTAAAAAGTTAAACCCCTCAGCTGAAGAAAAAACTTGTGCATAATTATCAAAGCCATTAAATGTAACAATAATACCTTCTCCACTTAAGATAACATCAGATAAACTATAATATAGTGAAGTAAATATAGGAATCATTGTAAAAGCTAAAAAACCTACTGCCCATATTGACATAAATGTCCAAGCTACAATGGTTTCTCGTGTTTTTCGTTTCAACGGTTTTTTACGCATCATCACTCACCACCTTGTAGTTTAAAGCTTCCACATTTATACCTAAATAATCATAAGTTCTATTAGTATAATTAATTATTAACTTCACTCCATTATCATAATTGATTTCATATATTCCAGCAGATAAATATGTTCTTGATACAACACTAGCTGATCTGACAACATTTAATCCTTCATAAATAAAATCGTAATCACTCTTTATTCTTTCCTTCCAAGTATTGTAAGAAGATGAATATATTTGTTGTAACTCGGTAGCCTGCAATTCATAAGCTGAGGCCCAAGTTAAAAGATAAGTGGGCGCAATGGCATAATCAACCATTTTTAAAAGTTCTACTCTTGAAGCTGAATTGAAATTTTGATATGGTGAATATTTATCCATAAGTCCTTGTAAAACATAAGGCACAAACGGCACTGTATCTGAATAGATTCTATATCTAGATGAGTTCATCGGTGTTAATAAATACTCATTTGTATATTTTAGTAAATAGTCATTAGCTTGATAAATAATTATTTTTTTATTTAGCGAATCTAACAGATTTTTATATATTGAAATAACTTTACTACGATCAATTGAGCTGTTTACGTCAGGATAATGTGAAAACAGAAAATATCCTATACTATCTAAAGCATAATTTGTTAAACCATTTTTCTCAAGATTCTCAATAGAACTTAAAAGTGCTTGTTCAACACTATTTGGTTCTATATAGTATTTTGTTTTCGTGAATCCTTGATCAATCAAAAAATTTTGATTGATTCTTTTTGTAGCATTGCTATAAAGACTAAACTTTGCATCTTCATAAACGCTTAAAGGATCTATTTGAAAGAATAAATCAACATTATTCTCATCAACATAACTTAATAAATCTTCTATATCTTGGTTACTTCCAAGTTTACTAGAAATACCATTAGTAACCATTCCCATACTAGTAAGACCTTTTGAACTATAACCCTTGTAAACTGTCAATGGATTAATATCACTTTCTAATAAGTCTTTTATAATTGACTGAACTTCATTTATTCTCGTCATTTGTAAATATTCATCAAAAATGAAACCTTCTTTAGTTTCAGAACCAATAATATCAATTAAAACTTTTACATTTTCTTCATTGATTTTTTCTTCAACATTAAGCTCATTTATTAAATAATCGCGATAAGCATTAGCCATACCAACATAATTAGCTTGATTACCTGATAAAAACTTATATTTCATAACTAAATCACAACCATTGATATCATCTTCAATCACCAAACGTCCAGTTCGATTTGCAGAATCAGATTCTGAAAGAGGTGTTTGATACAAACTTCGATAATCAAATTCATTATAACTATAATAGTACTTTAAATTGTTTTTGGCTGGTGAAACAACTAATGATGCATGAGCTGCGCCATCTTCAATAATACTGATAAAACCATGTTGGTTAATCCCCTGAATCATTCCTGATACAGGAAAAGCTAACTTAGCTTCATATTCTAAAGCTGTTTGAATAGAATTATCTTGACCATAATATCTAAATTCATAAATTTCGTTGTGGATTCCTATATCTTGATATCTAATTAAAGCTCCGCTACCATCAGGGACCATAATATAGCCAGGGATAGAATTAGCATAAACCGTACCCAAGAAAGGAAACACTTTAATACTTCTTAATTTATAAATACCTTTTTCTTCGATAGAATCATTTTCAATATCAACCACTAAATATTCATCATCAAGATATACACTTAAAGTTAGTGAAATATTAGATTCACCAAAATGAAGCGAAGCTTTATACCCTTGGTTAATAAGTTGGTATGTAGAACTAGAATTAGGATCTTTTAACAAGCTTTCTTCTTTAGTAGTAAATATTCCTGTGTCGTCATTATAATCAAAATATTTTATAGTTACAGCCGAATTAACGATTCCTTCCCAAGTAGTATTAAAATTATCTAAATTATCATCCATAGTTGATAAACTAGAACCATATATAAAATTATCATTCTTATTTAACACTCTAATTGCATAAGATGTTTCTTCCATATAAAGAATGTAATTACTATTTTCAGCAATTTTTAAATATGTACTTGGAATACTTAAGTAATTATTCACAATTGTCAAATCGTCTTCTTGAGTAAACTGATTACTAGCAAGATAAGTTTCATCTAAGATGTTGTCACGATTAGGTAATTCATCATTTATTACATAATCATCTTGTGCTTTAACCAAAACAAAAGTAATGCTCAACACTATTAATAGCGTGAAAATAAATGTAGCTCTCTTTATTAGTCTAATTGAAAACACGGAACAACACCTCCTTAAAAAACGATTTTAAAAAGTCAATAAGCTGTGATCCGAAAACATAGATAATGAAAATAAGTAAAGCAATAATCAACATTGTAAATATGGTCATCAAAAGATTCTTTATTGTTTGTATTATCTCGTAATTATGAACTTCTTTAATTGATATAAAAACCAAAACTAAAGAATAAATTATCATTACTAAAGATAATATTTGCAAAATAATTGACTCATTAAGAGTTAATACATTACTTAACAAAATGTAAAAAGGCAAAAGAATGATTATTGGAGCTAAACTGTAAGCAACTGAAATATAAACATCTTTTAAAAACCCTTCTCCATCAGAAAGTGTTGCAATTAAATAATTAGCAAAGATAAATAGAAAGATGATACTAAAATACTTGAAAATTTCTACACCTAACCTAATTTGAATCTCTGCACCTGTAAAAATAAACCCTGTAAAACGTAAGTAAAGTAAATATTCGATAAACAACACAACAATTAAAACACTAGCTGTTATAAGACCTGAACGTTTTTCATGTTTGATTTCATAACAAGCATCAATTGGATGTTTCATCATGAAAAACAACAGAGAAAAGCGTCTATAATTAGGATGTTGTTTTAACTTCTCAATCTTTTGGTTAACTGGTGAAAGAATTAAAGTCTTTTTATTCACAAGTTTTATAACATATGTAAAAAAGAAAAATATTAAAATTAATGAAAATACAGTACCTAAATTATTTGACAACCAAATGTCTCTAACTTTCCAAAAAGTAGTTGAATAGCCATCAATATCACTAGCTTTATAATATTCCTCTAAAGCTAAATCATAGTCACCAGATTGATAATACGCTTTACCAAGAGAACTATGAGCTAAAGCAAAATTATCATTTTGACTTAGAATACTTTCAAATAATATAGTTGATTCTTCATAAGAACCTTGATTATAAAGATTAACAGCTTCATGCACCAAATTGGTAAACACTGATGGTTGATAAGTTACAATCTCAGATTTTCCTTTATCGATTACAAAAATATTGTGGTATTCATCAATTTGAATGCCTGATGGCGTTTGAACCAATCCTAAGACATTTGACGAACTAGAAACAACATCAAAAGCAAACAATAAATTGCCATTTGGATCATATTCTACAATTAGACCGTCATCATAAATAGCATAAACATAACCTAAATCATCAACGCTTAAATCAACTATATTTTGTTCCTCATTATAATTAATAGTCGTTAAAATATTATTACCATTAACATCTAGTTTTTTTAAAGCAGATGTTGTGTTAGGTGTTGAAGTATAAACTAAAGACTTATTATTTATTGTTATATTTGTAGGAGATGGAGGTATGTTAGAAGCGTAAACCCCTGGTCTAACAAAAATTTCTGCAATTCTTTCAATTAATGATTTGTCAGAAAGATTAACACCAAAATATCCTAAAAACGAACCATCATAATTTAATTGAATAACACCACTAGATGACCCATCACCAACTATATAGATATTTTCTCCGCTACCTACTACTACTTTTAGTGGTGTGAAAGGTGAGTTTTGTCCAAAAAGAGGTTCTGTAGGTCTGTCAAAAACTCTGATTAAGTTACCACTTAAATCATATTTATAAACCAGTTTGTTTAGTTTATCAGCTACGTATAAATAATCATCTTCAGAAACAAAAACACCAGTTGGTTGTGATAATTCATCTTCACCAACTAATCTAACTAAATTGCCATTATAATCCATAACTACAATTCTGGAGTTACCTGTATCAGCGATATATACTAAATCATCTTTGATATAAATGTCTTCAGGATTAAATAAACTAACATCACGATTTAAAACACCAACTGGTGTATAAGCTGTTTGAGTAAAGGTTAAATTTCCTTCATAATCAACTGTATATGTTTCATAAGGGTATTCATTCTCATAAAAATCGGTTTTAGCTTGTAAAACAGGAATGGAGATAATACAAAATAGATTTAATACTAAAATTAGAATTATCAATAACTTTTTCATAATCTCACCTATTTAATCCCTGAGTGAGCCATGGTATCCATGACTTTACTTTGCATAATTAGGAAAATTATAAAATTAGGTAAAAACATAATCAAAGAAGCGGCAGCTGCCATTCCTTGTCCAGCCACACCATTTGTACCTGATGTTAAAGTATTCATATAAAAAGCAAATGTTTTATAATTATCTCTATTAATATAAACCGTTGAAGTATCTGCGGAATTCCAAACAGATTGGAATGATAAAATCACGATTGTCGCAATCGCTGGTTTTATCAAAGGTAAGATTATTTTTGTATACACTTGCATTTCTGTCGCTCCATCTATTCTAGCAGCGTCTAATAATTCATCAGGAATTTGATCAATAAATTGTTTTACTAAGAATAAACCAACAGGAACAGCTAAGTAAGGTAAAACATGAACAAAGAAATTATCTATAAGGCCTAAACTTTCAATAATTAAATATCTAGGAATCATCACCGCTACACCCACAAACATTAAAGCAAGAGTGTTAATCTCATTCATAGCTTTTTTACCTTTAAAGTGAAGTTTTGATAAAGCATATCCAGCCATTGTAGAAATAAGCACAGAGAAGAATAATACTAAAATTGTTACAATTATCGAATTAAATAAATACCGACTCATAGGAATCCCACTAGCTCCAGTAATTGAAAACAATCTAACAAAATTGCTTAAAGTGTATCTTTGCGCAAAAAATCTTGGCGGATAGAAAAACAATTCTTCTAATGGTTTGAATGCTACATTAAAAATATAGATAAGCGGTAAAGCCATAAATAATACAACTGGTAATAGAATAAAAATATACTTTAATTGACTCTTATGGAACCGAGATGGGTTAATTTTGGTTCCTAAAAATTTAGATTTAGCCATCAGTCTTTACTTCCGAACAATTTGAATGCAAATCGACTAAGAATATAAACAAAAATCAATAATATTACAGACAGTGCTGCGGCATACCCCATCTCATACTTATTAAAGCCGTAGAACTCTATATGATTAACAATTAGCTGCCCCGCATATTGCGGTGTCGGATTCGAACCAGACAAAGCAACTCCAATTCCCGCCGAAGCAAATGTCCCAACAATTGCCATAACAGCACCGAAAAGCATTTGTGGTTTAATAGAAGGAATTGTTATATAAATAATCTCTTGAAATTTATTCTTAATTCCATCAATATAACCAGCTTCATACATTTCTTGATTAACGTTCAAAATCCCAGCCATAATCGCTAGAAAACCAACACCCATAGATGACCATAATGTTACAATAACCATTATTAGTAATAAAAATTCCTGTGATTGTAAGAAAACTATCGGTTCAACAATTAATCCAAATCTAAGCAAAAGTGAATTTAAATACCCCGAACTATCTCCCGCGAAAATTATCCGCCATAAAACAGCCATTGTAACCCCTCCGGTTAAAGATGGCGAGTATATAATAAGAGCTAATACAGTTCTTAATTTAGGTGTTAATTGTGACAATATCCAAGCTAGTATAAAAGAAAGAATATAACTACCTGGCCCTACTATAATTGCATATTTCAAAGTATTAGCTAGAACTTTTTGCATGAATATTTCATCACTAGTAAAAAGATAAATATAATTATCAAACCCAATCCACGAAGGACTTCTAACAGTATCGAAATACGTGAAAGACAAAAATATAGCAACGATTACTGGAATAATAATAAATATAGAAAACATCAAAACATAAGGAAAAACAAAACCATAAGCAATACGTTGTTGCTTTTTAGAAGCTTTAGACTTCAACGTTTTCGACTTAGTCATCAGCATCATCTTCCTTCCAGTTTTGAATTGTAGTTTCTGAAGCTAAAATATAATCTTTGAGTATATTTCCTTCTTTATCCATGTATCCAAATTCAGACATCTTTCGTTGTATTTCATAATCCATCCTAATAATCGCATCATTTAAAAGTACTCGCAAATGTTCTCTATTTAAAACAACTGCATTCCAAATATTACTTATTTCAAGTTCAACTTGATAAGAACCTGGTACTTTTGGTAATTCTTTTAAATGAGACCATTGTTCTAAGATTACATCAATATCATTTTTATTAATATTAAGTGAAGAAAAAGCTTCTACGTTACCAGAATTCCATAAATACTCAGGTCCTAAAGTTGAAAGTAACAAGTCTTGAAATCTTACTTGAGTTTCAGTACTTGACCACCATTTCAAATAATCCCAAGCTTCCTCTTTTTTTTGAGTATTCTTAAATATAATGTTTGCGGTTAGAGCTCCAGGGGCTGATCTATCAATAGTTTCATCAGCTTGTTTTACGCCTGGTAAAAGCGCAACTGACCATAAACCTTTTATATCTGTAGCTGCATTTAAAAGTGTAGTATACATTCCAAAATCACCAACACCTATTGGCGATAGTCCTAAGCGAAAGTCATTATAGAATGATGTCACTGTTGTATCAATTGAATAAATAGTATAAAGATCAGTCATCACTTCTATACCTTTAACCGATTCTTGATTTTCTAAATTAACATTAAAACCGGTTTCATCATAAACGCTTGAACCATATTGAAACAAAAATGGCAAAGTTGAATCGAATGATTTCAAAGAAGTTGCACTAGAAAGTGGTAAATAAAAATTCATTCCATAACGCTTGAGCATAGGCATTATTTCCATAACTTCATCCCAAGTATTTGGAATTTTAATATCTAAAGCATCCAAAATATCATGCCTATAATATAATACATAAAAGTTTTCCGTGTCAGGCAAACCATATAGGTTTTCTTCATGCATTAACGGAATTAATGCTTGATTGTAATAATTATTTAAAACTTCTACAAATTCATCATCATTTTTAAATTCAGATAAATCTAGAACAGCTCCTCTTAGCCCTAAATCATAAGGCAACCAAGAAGCAATCCCCATAGCTATATCAGGATTAGTTCCTGCAGAATTGGCAAGAATAAGTTTTCCTTCAGAAGCCATTACTGAAATATTTACTTTAATACCTGTTTCTTTAGTAAATTGATCATCTGAGATCTTTTGAATCAAATCAACATATTGTTTCGATCTATTAACCCAAATAACTAATTCCTCATCAGAAATTTCACTTGAATATCGATCGTCAAAGAATGATAAAAAGAATCTTCTGATACTAACCCAAATATTAACAAAAAAGTTACCATTTGGTTTTTCTAGTAATACATCTGTATGAATATAAAACTTATCAACATCTAATGGACTATCAAGTAACATTGAAGCTGCGCTTCTTAAAGTTGACCCAATTGATTCTTGAGAAGTTGATAGTAAATTAATATTTTTTGTAATTTCATTTGGTTTCTCTGCTAATAAATCTAAATTTCTAATCGCAATTTTAATCATGGACGCTGCTTGAGATAATCTTTTAGTATCTGTTAAAAGATTTAGATTATCATAAATTTTTTGTAAAGATAAAGACGCTGTTGTTAGCTCATCAACTATATTAGGTAAAAAATCAATAATCTCCCAATCTCTATTTTCATCTAATTGATTTCCCGTCAACTTCTTTATATCTAAAGCTAAATCATTAACATACTCTAAAATATCTTCTATTTCATAGTAAGCATCCATATAACGGCTTAAATCAACGCTTAGAGAAATAGTGTTTAAGCCTTTATCAAGATATATTAAATATGGATTACCTTCTTCATCCTCAACAGTTAAATTTTGCCAAGAATTACTATATTCAATCTTTATAGAACTAGCTTCTTCAAAAGGAATTTCATTATTTACCCTTAAAGTTCTAAAAACCGCTGAATTAGCATTAACAGATTGTTTAACTTTAAAAGTTAGATAATAATAACCCTCTGTTTCTAAGTTAACTTCATAGCCAATCATTCTTCTTTGCCCTGTATAAGATGTCCCCGAAATAGTGTTTAATTTCAAATATTTAACTGAAAAAGGTGTAACCCCAACACTTCTAGAAACTCCAGCTTGAATATTTGGAGCATTTTTATAATCTGGTATTTCAGCTTCTGTTTCAATTAGTATTTCATCATCTAATAAAGACGCATTTTGGCTATATAATTCATAAGACAATAGTTCTTCTCTTCCTTTAATCTCTACATTTCCTAAAAGCATCTCTCCTTTGACAAGAGTTAAAGAAATAGTTTGTACTCCCGGTGCTAAATGAAAGACTAACGGTTCTAAAAACAATCCCATTGGATCAAAAAAATCTTGATTAATCCACTTTTTTAATTGAATTTGTTCACCATAAAAATCATTACCATATCTATCCTCTCCAAACTCACCAGTTTGTCCCCAATATTTATATATTAGCACTTGAGCAGCTTCATCAAAAGGTAATTCACCATTAATCTTAACAGCTAATTCCATATCTAAATAATCATTACTAAGTGAATAAAAATCAATTCCAAAATTATAAAGTCCTTCAATACTTATATCTACAGTAAAAGTAATAGTATCGTTTTCTTTAATCAAAAGAGTTTGTTCACCATATTCAAAAGAGTCATCTTCTGCTTGAAGACTACCGCCAGTTATGCTATTTGACTTTATTATATATGATAATGAAGATGTATCTAAATAACTAGCTTGTTCCCACATTTCTAGTTTTTCTCTATAATCACCAACAAAAACCTCCGGTTCAGTATCATATGAACCAGATTCTTTTGCTAAAACAGTGCGCGTTGATAACGGCACCAATACTATAAAGAACAACAGCAGAAACAAAAATAACTTTTTAGTCATCTCTTATACCCCTTTATAACTAGTCTTAATCTTTTATTCTAATTCTAGACCTAAACGTTGATAAATCGCTTCAATAGCTTTAGTCAATTCTCGATTAGCTATTTCATTCCATGATTCTTTAACATCAGCGTAATTAAGCTGTCCACTTCTAACTAAATCAAAAATATCTCCGACTGTTCTTTCAGCATCAAAGTCAGCTGTCCATCTTGCCTTAATATATCCAGGAACGTATTTATTTGGTTCTATAACATAAGAACCATGAGATACAACTTTTCTAAATTCAACAAATGTTGGATATAATTCAAAGAAAGCATCTAATAAAACATCATCCGGTTGCAAAGGAGTCATATTAAGTGGATCTACGCCGTCTTCATTAGTAGATATATCAATACGTTTCAAATATCCTTTTGACCCAAATGACATCCATTTAGCTAATAGATAAGCTGCTTCAGGATTAACGGTTGTACTTGACACACAGAGTAAATCAAGAATAACAGGAATTTGATGAGCATTATCAGTTCCAGGTGTTCCTATAAAATCAACATCAAAACCTAAATCTGTCATTGAACCGATAATTGGTGTGTAGTTAAAAAAAGCTGCTAATTGATTTGACTCCCAAGTATTTGGTGTACCAAAGGCTGCCATCTGTTCTTCAGGAGTCAAAGCGTCATATATCAAAGTTTTATCTTGCATTAAAGTCGTGTATAAATTTAATGTATCTTCAAATTCTTGAGATTCAAGATTTAATAAACTACCATCATATGTATACCAGCCCAAATTTTCATTTAATTGCGCTGGATACCATTCTAACATTCTATCAATTCCAACTACACCCGCAATTCCACTACCATTAGTTACAGTCTGATTTGCAATATCAGATACCTTATCTAAAAAATCTGAAAAAGTATCCCCATATAATGGAACATCACCATTTTGTTCTTCAAAAATTGAGGTATTAATGAAATAACCAAAATAGTATACCGCATATGGTAAAGCCATCAATTTTCCACCAAAATTAGCTGCTTCACGTAAATCTTCTGAAATATTCATAAACTCAGGGTCATCATAAGCAATATCAGCCATATTTCTAGACCAATTATTCATAATTGTAGTTTCTACTGAATCAGTAAAAAACACATCTGGTAATGTACCTCTAGCTGCTCTAGCACCAAGAAATTCATTCCAATTTTGATCTATTTCTGTTGTTCCTGTTTGATCAGTAACTTTTGGTCTTTCAATGATTTCAACAGTTATCCAAGGATACTCTATTTCAAAAGCATCCAACATCATACGCTCTAAATTCGGTTCATCAACAGCTCCCAAATTCCAAGCAGCATAAGTTATGGTTACTGGACTATGTTGTTCTGTTGTTTGATTAGTATTATTTATTGCAGTAGTAGTTTGTGTAGTATTGTCATCTGTAGTAACGATTGTCTTTGGTTGGCACCCAACAAAAGCAAATGTTATTAATAACAAAGATAGTAAACTAAATAATTTTTTCATATCCGTTTTCTCCTCTTTTATTTTATTTTCACACATATTTGATGTGTTAATCCATCTTGAAAATCAGGTATTAGATTTCCTAGTATAATTTTATCATCTACAATAATTTGATTTTCTTTATCTTTAATGATTCTTATGGAGTAATTAGCATTTCTAAACTTTCTTTTATAATTAACTTCTTGCCATTCATTCGGTAAGTTAGGTTCGATTACAAGTCCTTTAAAACTTGCTTTAACCCCTATAATATCCTGTACAGCTACTCTATGTAACCATTGAGCTGAACCTGTATACCAACTCCATCCCCCTCGTCCAAACGTTGGAGATAGCGGTCCATCTGAATTACCGCATGTTACATAAGGCTCAGCTAAATATCCATCAGGATCTTTTATCCTATTAGGAGGACATATTCCTTTATAAGCTTTATAAGCTAAATCTTTATATCCTGCTTTTGCAAAAGCAGTTACAGCCCAAGTTGCAGCGTGAGTATAAACTCCTCCATTTTCTCTCAATCCCGGAGCGTATCTCGTAACATAACCAACATTAGTAGTTGGTTTTGTAAAAGCTGGATAATTCAATAATGTTCCATATTGTTTTAAAAGATGCTTTTCAATTGATTTAATAACAGTCTTTATTTTATCTTTAGGAATAATATCTGAAATAATCGCCCATGCATTTGGCATTAAAAAGATTTTACCTTCTTCGTTTTCATTAGAACCTATCTTTTCACCATCATCATTTGTAGCTTGAAGGTACCAATTACCGTCCCAACCGTATTCTTCAAAAGTATTTTTAATTCTTATTGCTTCATTTAAACATTCTTTTTTGAATGAATCATCATTCATATAAGATGCAATATTAGAAAACTGATTCAAAACTAAGTATAAAAATGAAGACATCCAAAATGATTCACCTTTCATTTTATGACCGACAGCATTTAATCCATCATTCCAATCATGACTACCCATTAATGGCACTCCACGTTCTGACATTCTTTTTAAAGCTTTTTTAATCGCTCTTTTAGAATGTTCATACATCGTTTGTTCAGGTCCATCTAAAAATGGAACCTTTTCTAAAAGTACATCATAATCTAAAGTTTCTTCTAGATAATAATATAAAACTAAAGGCATCCATAATAAATCATCACTACAATTACTTCTTGGTCCCCACCCTTGATAAGTAACAAACCAGTGATAAACATCTCCTTCTTCAAATTGATGCTTTGCATGAAGTTTTAACTGAGCCTTTGTTAGTTCTGGTTTTGACTCCAGAAATACTAATGAATCTTGTAACTGATCTCTAAAACCATAACCGCCACTAGTTTGATAGTAAGCCGTTTTAGCCCATAACCTACAACTAATTGCTTGATACTTTGAAAAAGTATTAGTCATTATATCAAAAGCAGGATCAGGGGTAGAAACTTCATCTCCATTTAATAATTCATCCCAGAAAACCTTAATATCTTTTAATACTTGATCGCAAATTTCGGGATTAGTATAATTCTTAATTAATAAATCTACATCTTCTTTTTCTTGATTGATATTTGAAATTTCATTTTTTCCAATACTAGCTGCACCAATAGTAAAAATGATTCTTTTAGATTCGTTTGCTTTTAAAACAACCTCAGTTTGTAAAGATGCAGTATGATCTAAATATCTTCCAAAATTATTACCTAAACTTTCTTGATGCATCGCTGCAGGATTTTGTTCATTTTGATACATTCCAATAAAACTTTCTTTATCTGTATCAAATGATTTCACATTTTCACTTACAGCGTGGAATCCTATGAAATCCCAATCAACATTATTCGACAAACCATCTTTATCAGGAAAACCCCAGTGATACTTTTTTAATTTAATAGCTTTTAAATCTTTATCAAAGGATGTATCCATAAATAATTTGTTAAATTCTCGATGTTCATCCGGATGAATACCAGCTTCCCATTCAAAATATGATGTTAAATCTAGTTTTCTTATTTCATCAGTTTCATTAGTAATAGTAATATCAATAATTTCAACTGGCTTTTTAGGCACTATATAACTCTTCATACTAGAACGAATACCTTTACGTTTGTATTCAAATACAGAATAACCAATTCCATGTTTTACTAAAAAATCTTCATATTCAGCCTTTACAGGCATATATGTCAGTGACCAAAAGTCATTATCATCAAGATCTCTCAAATAAAAATATTTTCCCCACTGATCTTTTATTATATCTTGATATAATCTAGTAATACGATTTTGAGCTGCGTTTCCTCTCCACGAACAACCTCCACCTGTTTGCGAAATCATCAATGAATAATCGCCATTTGATATAACGTTTATCCATGGTCTTGGTGTTAATGGTGTTTTTATAATATATTCCTTTTTATCCTCTGAAAAATATCCATATTTATTTTCTAGCATAATGCCTCCTAATCATTGAAACGTTTCGATAGCTTTTATAAAAAAATTATAACACATTGCATGTTCACATACAAGCGCTTACAAACAATTTGTGTATTTATTGTATTCTATGTAACACGATTTATTCCTTTTAGTAAGAATCGCGAATTATTAATTCGCCCTTTTCTATTTGTTGTTCCACTTTGCGTTTTTGAAGAAGAGAAAGCATTGTTTTAGCTATTTTTCGTCCCCATTCAAAACGATCAATCTTTATCGAAGAAAGTTTTGGTGTGTAATAATGTGATAATTCAATATCATCAAACCCTGAAATTCCAATATCATTTGGAATCTTATAACCTTTTTCTTGTAAAACTTCCATAATACCTAAAGCCATTTCATCATTGGCGCAAACAATCATTTCTGGTAATGATTCATTTTCAATAAAACTATTAGCTATTTTGACACCAGACTCTTTAGTGAAATTACCGACATACTCACGGTCTATAGCTAAACCATGCTTTTCTATAGCAGCTTTAAATCCAGCATATCGTGATTCATTGTCATACGTTTTTTTAACTCCGTGACAAAATGCAATACGTCTATATCCTTTACTAATAATATCTTCTGTTAATAGAAACATTGAATCATAGTTATCAATTGTCATATCTACTAACTCAGTATCATCTAATTTTCTATCCAAAATTATAATTGGTTTAAGAATTTTTGATACTTGTTTCAAAGTTTTATTTGTAATATTTATATCGCAAATAATAGTTCCATCAGCCATTCTTTCCTTTAATAAATTATCAGTTGATGATCCGGTTGAAACAATCATTGTATAACTATGCTTTTCAAGTTCATTATGAATGCCATCTAAAAGTTCGTGATAAACCGGTCCACCAAAATCAGAAATAGCTACCAATACAGTTTTTGTTCTTTGCTTTTTTAAATTTCTAGCTGCAGCGGAAGGTAAATATCCAATTTCAGCTGCAATTTTTTTTATTTTATTAGCAGTTATTTCAGGTATTCTTTTATCATCATTCAGAGCATAAGAAACCGTTGATATAGAACAACCAGCTATACGTGCGACATCTTTAATATTAGTCATTTGTGTAACTCTCCTTAAAACCTAATTTATTTATTGCAGTTTTAATATATGGATGCGACATAAAAAGTTTATATATAGTACCATTTAAATAGTTATCAATCATTAAACCACTAATACCTTTATTAATACCTATGTAATCCTTTGAAACCCATATTTTATTATTAATGCTTGCGATTCCATCATAAAAACCGTATTTTCCAAATGATTCCGGATAATTATTCCAAAGATTTTCAGCTACTTTTTTGGCTTCTTCACCCACAAAAGGTAAAGACCCAAGTGCACCAGATGGAGGAAGAACTCCAAAAACATGTTCTTCGTTAGGATTTAAATCATTAGGTTCAATAACTTGATTACGATATCCCTTTGGCGTTAAACAAGCTGTTAATCCCCATGCGTTTTCGCCTAATATAGGATATTTGTTTGAATGATCAATACAATAAGCTTTATTAGCTTTTGAAGCTATTTGCGAATTTTTAAACCAATTAAACCCATTATAATCATCTAAATGTGAAAAATCTATCCAAGCATGCGAATATTGATAAACAAAAAGCGCATTAGTTGGTGAATAGATATACTCAAATTCTTTGTACCTACCTATATTTCTAATAAAACCATCATATAGTTTCTTAGCAGTTAAAGAATCTATATCATCTTTTCCAGCAGCAATAAAGTACATTGAAAGCTGCTCAGCGTACATATGCCATTGAAAAATCCATGGATTCTCTTCTTTTCCCCTATAATCTCCGCCAATGTGAGGATTATATGCCATTCTAAAAACTGTCTTCCCTTTATATTCTGTTATAAATGGCTTAAAATCCAAACGTTTAATCAACTTAACAAACATTTCGTGAAGTTCTTCATCTTTAAAATAAGCATCACATACAATTGTACTATTATAGAAAAAAATAGAATCTATAGTTGAATACTCACTTAGTTTATAAGACTTTCCACTATTTAAATCACAGTAATGTACAAAAAAACCATGAAAACAACTAATATTATATAAAAAAGTCCTAAAAGTTCCTTTTACTATACTTAAAGCATAATCATACTTAATAAACCCATTTTCAACCCCAACAACTAGCATGCTTAAACCAAAACCAACAGAAGCTATAGAAGCTTTATTTGGCTCTTCAGTACTATCGGTGATTAACCCAAAACCTTTAGAATTTTCATTTAAATTAGTATGATCCATGAAAAATAAAAAGCTATGGTATAATTCTTTTCTCAAAATTGCATCGTTCATTCTTTAAACCCTTTCAAAATAATAGACAAATTCAATTGAAACGTTTCGCTTATTATTATTTTAGCTTAGGTTTAATAAAAAAACAATGAATAAATAAAAAAAAGAAAATATTTTATATTTTTTGTAATGATAAGATGTTAGTAGACACATAAAAAACATTATGTGAAATACTAGCATCTTTTTCTATTAGGTAAAGATTATAATATATTTATGAGTAAGAAGCTTTTTGGATAACGAAGTTATCAACAAAAAGCAAAAGAGGCACGAAAAAAAATCACAAAAAAGGAGGAAAGAAGGATGGGAAGACCAAAAGGTGGAACAAACAAATATTGGAGTAAGGAAGCAAAATATGAATATGTAAGATTAATCATATCAGGAGAGATTAGTTTAAGGCAATTAGCAGAAGAAAATAAGATATCGGCAGGAATGCTTAGTATATGGGTAAAGAGATATCAAGAAGGCGGAATAGAAGCATTAGAAAACAAACGCAAACCAGGGAATCCATTAGTAAAATACTCAAGAAGAAAAGAACTGACAGAGAAAGAACGATTAGAATATGAAATATTGAAGTTGAAGATTGAAAATCTGCGATTAAAAAAAGGTTATACAACCGAGGAGGTGAGGCTTATAAAACAAAAAAGACAATCCAAAAAGAATACGAAATAATTGAAGAACTATCTAAAGGATACAACCTAAAGACGATATGCACGTGTGTGGAAGTGTCTAGAAGCGGATACTATAAATGGTTATCAAGAAAAGGCAAGCTTAATAGTTATCAACAAAACCGGGAGCAATTAAAGCGATTGATTATCCCGATGCATGAATCGCATAAGATATATGGATACAGAAATTTAGCGGCTAACATCAGGAAAGGAACGGGATGGATATTTAGTGATTGGTTATGTCATAAGTGCTGTAAGGAGTTAGAAATAACATCTATCGTAAGAAAAAGAACTTTTAAAAAGGTTGGAGAGGAACATATATACTACCCTAATTTATTAGGTAATGATTTTAATTGTGTTAGACCATTTGAAAAGGTATGTACAGATACAACAATTATTTCACTTCTGGGTAAAAAATATGACTGGACTATTTACTTAGATCTTTTCAACAATGAAATAGTAGCTTATGACTTAAGAATAAGTCAAAACGGTAATGGAGTTAAGAATCACTTTATGGCTTTAAATAATTTTCTTATAGCCAAACAAAAAAGAGGGTATAATAACCAGGTTACGATTCTGCACTCGGACCAAGGTTCAATATACACCTCAAGAGCATTTAATGCTCGATTACATTATAACATAAAACGGTCAATGTCAAGAATAGCTACACCAACAGATAATCCGATTCTGGAATCAATTAATGGATGGATCAAAGATGAATTGTGGGTTGATTTCAACATGAGAAACTCAACCGATATTCACAAATTGATTCATGATTATGTAAAATATTATAACCAAACAAGATTAGCTTGTGCTTTAAAATATAAAAGCCCAATTCAATATCGTTTTGAACTGGACTTTCATTAATTGTTTTTTTTGTGTCTACTAACTCTTTACTTATTCAATTTTTATTTTTAGCTATTTTTTTATTTTTA
>Ga0265294_10003573_pt1 | contig 19834 bp, 16 predicted proteins | sample MunlanPumphouse3_FD_192504 | JGI IMG/M metagenome (GOLD analysis project Ga0265294, IMG submission 192504) | Groundwater microbial communities from a municipal landfill in Southern Ontario, Canada - Pumphouse #3 | ecosystem: Environmental > Aquatic > Deep subsurface > Groundwater | place...
GTCCCTGCTGTGTCAGGTGATGTATTAAGCGAGCCCGATCCTGAAATACTGGCAAAATGGTGGGAGTCCCTGAATGACGAGATATTGACACAGCTTATTGAATGGTCACTGCAGAGCAACAGGGATCTGGCTTCTGCCCGTTCAAAAGTGACAGAGGCGAGGGCCGCACTTGGGATAAACAAGGCCGCACTTTTGCCATGGCTTGACAACACTGACTACTGGTACAACTCTAGGACTCCTGTCGAGACAGGAGGTAAAGGTAAAGGTGTCGATGTATACAAGTTAGGTATAGACGCGTCATGGGAGATAGACATTTTTGGCGGAAGAAGAGAGACGGTTAAAGCGGGAGCAGCTTCCCTAGAGGCACAGTATGCATCACTGCATGCTGCCTGGGTCTCCCTTTCTGCTGAGGTCGCACTGAACTATCTGACTCTCCGGACTCTTCAGGAGAGGCTTCTTATCGCAGAGAGCAACCTGGCCCTTCAGGAAGATACGCTGGAAATGCTTCAGTCAAGGGTAGATGCAGGACTGAGCGACCACCTTGCGCTTAACCAGTCCAAATACACACTTGAACAGACAAAAGCTGAAATACCCCCTATACAAAAAAGTATTGAAGAGGTCAAAAATAATCTTGCAGTGCTTACTGGAAAGGTCCCCGGAAGTCTTGACCAGTTGCTCAGCGAAAGAAAACCGCTCCCTAAGCTTGATCAAAAAATGATGACAGGTATTCCGGCAAACAGCCTCCGTCAGAGACCGGACATATTTGCCGCTGAGCGTCAGCTCGTTGCGCAGATAGCCCGGAAAAAATCGGCAAAGGCCGATCTTTGGCCTAAGTTCTACCTGATTGGATCCATAGGTACAGAAGCTCTTGATACCGGAAGCCTTTTTGAAGGCCCCAACAAAGTATATTCATTCGGACCAAAGATCGTCTGGCCAATTTTCCATGCAGGTGCCATCAGGAATAATATTAAAGTCCAGACAGCAAGGCAGGAACAGTACCTTGCCGCATACGAACAGACAGTACTCAAAGCCGTGGCTGAGGTCAGGAATGCCCTGACCGCAGGCATAGAGGAAAGAAAAAGGAACGATGCGCTCAGGAGGGGGAGAGAGGCTGCACAGACAGCTCTGGATGTAGCTAATGACAAGTACAGGAACGGACTTACCGATTTCAACAATGTCATAAACGCACAGAGAGCACTCCTTTCCCTGTCAGAAGCGACTGCGATAAGCGACGGACAGATTACATCTGATTCGGTAATGCTCTTTAAAGCTCTGGGCGGCGGATGGGCCCCTATCAGCGAAGAATATGATACTTCTGCAGTGAACAAGTAGGATCATTTTATTTAATATAATAATTTTGAGAGCTCTGTCGCATACTAAGACAGGGCTCTCATTGTTATAATGAAAGAGTATTATTACAAAAAGCTTTTCTAGGGGGAAATAAACGCATGAAACCGACCAGATCTGCTTTGATAACAGGGGGGGCCGGATTTATTGGCTCGCACATGGCTGACGAACTCATTTCTGACGGGTGGAAGGTCACTGTGCTCGATAACCTGATTACCGGAAAGAGAGAGAATTTGGAACACCTGTCTAACGACCCTTCGCTCAGATTCGTTGAGGGAGATGTCTCAGATAAAGATCTTCTGAAGAAACTGCTGGAGGGCATAGATGCAGTCTTCCACTTTGCAGCCATGGTCTCCGTACCGCTGTCGATAGAAAAGCCCGAAGAGTGTCATCTCAATAATGTAACAGCTTTCAGTGATCTGATCATAGCTTTGAAAGACATGAAGATCCCTCTCATATATGCGAGTTCTGCGGCAGTTTACGGCAACAGAAGTGAGGGGCTGAGGCACGAGGGAGAGATCCCTCTGCCAATGTCGCCGTATGGAGCAAGCAAAGCCATAAACGAAATACAGGCATGTTCTGCTGCAAGAGTCTGGGGGCTGGATTGTGTCGGGTTCAGGTTCTTTAACGTCTATGGCCCGAGGCAGGATCCATTTGGCTCATATGCGTCTGTAATACCGAGGTTTTGTCATGCGCTTTCTTCCGGAGGAAGCCCCGTGGTTTTCGGAGACGGCACCCAGACAAGGGATTTCGTATACGTCAGGGATCTGACGTCGGTACTCCTGAAGATGTGTAAGAGAGCACACCAAAACAGGGGACGAGTCTTTAATCTTGCTACCGGAAAGAGTATGACGGTAAACGAACTATTGAAACTTATCTCTGAGATAATGGGTTCAGATGTCAAAGAAGTGAGGCTTCCTGAGAGACCGGGAGACATAAAGATAAGCAGTGCTGATATCTCTCTCCTTACCGAAGCCCTGGGAAAAACAGAATTTACCGAAATCATGTGTGCACTCTCTGATACTGCGGACTGGTACAAGGATAATTATAAAAAATAAAGGATCATCCAAGTATCCTGAATGCCAATATACCGACCCATTCCTTGATGCCAAGACAGGAGAGGTGAAAATCGTGAGCATCCGGGAAAAGGTCCGGGATGCCCCTAAATTTTGGTTTTGTCTCCATCCCTGCAGAGAGAGAGAAGAGTCTCTTTCCCCTGAATACTGAATGGGCCCTTAACATTGAACGGGGCATGTGGAACGCGTTGGTCACTATAACGACATGATGAAAGTCTGGACCGAAAAGCATCCTTTCGGCATAGATCATGTTTTCTCCCGTCGTTCTTGAAGAAGTTTCAAGCAGTGTTTTGCCCTTCCATCCCATTTTCTTTGCGCAATCTTCCATTATTTCTGCCTCTGTCCTCTGATCGTACCCATAGACGTTTCCACCTGAAAAGATAAGTACATCTTTACTGCTATCCGCCGCCGTGACAGCAGAATAGATCCTTTCAAGGGAGTAGACACCGGGTGTAACTGCATCCCCATCTCTGTCGTAGTTAGAACCGCCCGCCAGTACAAGGAAAGCTACAGGCCTTTCCGTCTCCGGCACAGAATTCAAATGTTTCCTTTCCAGTCCGCCTGTAATAAAAAAGGATCCGGCTGAGGTGCTCATAAACCAGATGGATAGGCTAAGCATCAGCATAGCAATAGAAAGTAACTTCTTGTTTTTTGATCTGAAAAGGACAAAAGAGAAGATAGCTGTGATAACGCACAGCAGCCCGGGAGGAACTAAGAGCGATCCTATCAGTTTGTATGCATAAAACATATCCTCACCTCTTACGCAAAATAGGTCAAAAAAATGTTCATTATCAGTTCCAGTATGTTAATCTGCTCCGTTTCAATAAATTCTTACATTTCAAACAGCTGTTTAGGTGATGCGGCGCTGGACATACATCTGATTTTAGTTAACAATAACCAGATACGATTGTACACTGAGCGAGGAGCTGGTGACCATGGATCTTAAAAAAATATTTGAAAGCTTATACGGGCGTACTCGTCAGGAATGGACGGACGGATCAGGGGACAATGAAAGCGGATGGAATGAGGAAAGACCGAAGATCCCGAATATAAGGATGCCAAAGATCTCGAGGATATGGTTCATACTGGGTGGTATTTTTATACTGTTTACAGTCATACTGCCTGGTCTTGCTGTTTTTCTAACGGATCTCTACTGGTTTGAATCTTACGGTTTTGAGTCTGTTTTCTGGAGACGGTTCACTGCAAGGTGGGAACTCTTTTTCATAGCTCTCGTTCCTGCTTTTGCCATTTACTGGTTCAATTGGAATTCTGCATGGAAAAGCGGGCTTAGAATATTAAACGATGCATCATCAGACGAAAATGTAAAATTTAACGCTTCAAAATGGGTAATAATAGTAGCTGCCGCGCTTATGGCATTAGTAAACGCACTGAATGCAATGGGTTCATGGGGTACGTTCCTTAAATTTATGAATCCGACCCCCTTTGGGGAATCTGACCCATTATTTGGTCTTGATGTAGGTTTTTATGTCTTTACACTCCCGTTCATAAAATACATCCAGTCTTGGTTCCAGGGAGTATTGGTCATCACCCTTCTGGGAACTTTCGTATCATATTTCATGACACGCTCACTTTCACTTGACGGGACAAAATTAACCACATCTTCAAGGGCCAGGCTGCATATGTCCCTTCTTGGCGTGCTCTTTCTTCTTATATGGGGAGCCGGATACTGGCTTGCGAGATATGAACTTCTCTTCTCACCGACAGGAGTGGTATTCGGTGCCGGCTATACGGATGTGAACATATTGCTGCCTGCTTTCAATATCCTGACTGTTGCTGCCGTGGTTGCTGCTGCACTCCTTCTTATGAATTTCTACAAGCCGATGTGGAAAATGTCGGCTGTTCTGATCGGGGCACTTCTTTTGCTTGGCTGGGTATCAAGTTCTTTTGTTCCGGGACTTGTCCAGCAGTATAGGGTAAAGCCCAATGAGTACGAAATGGAAAAACCCTTTCTGGACTACCATCTGGATTATACGCGCAGGGCCTTTGGACTCAATAATGTGAGGACAATAGATGTCACGCCTGAGAACGAGGTCACACCCGAAGAGCTGCTGGCCGATCAGGAGACAGTGAAAAATATTCGCCTTTGGGATTATTCTCCGCTTCTGAGGACTTATAAACAGCTTCAGGCCATTAGGACATATTATGATTTTGAAGATGTTTATATAGACAGATACAAGCTGAACGGGGGCAACAGGCAGGTAATGCTCTCCGTCAGAGAATTGGATCTCTCAAAGCTTCAGAACCAGACATGGGTAAACATGCATCTTGAGTTTACACATGGATACGGAGTAGTAATGAATCCTGTAAACGAAGTATCTCCCGGAGGGCTGCCTTTCTTCTTTATGAAGGACCTCCCTCCCAGGTCAACTGTTGATATCAGGCTTGACAGTCCCCAGATATATTATGGATCGATGAAGGATTTTTATGTCCTGGTCAATACTGATGTCAAGGAATTCGACTACCCGATGGGAGACTCTAACGTCAGAAGCACTTATGAGGGTGCTGGCGGGGTAGAGATCGGGTCTTTCTGGAAAAGACTTCTCTTTACACTCAGGTTCAGAGATACTGAGATACTTTTTACAGGGGCACTCAGACCTGAGAGCAGAATCCTTTACTACAGAAATGTCCGTGAGGCTCTGAAAGAGATAGCGCCATTCCTTATTTTTGACCAGGATACATACCCTGTAATATTTGACGGCAGGATAATATGGGTCCAGGATGCCTTTACATGGACTCATAGGTATCCATACTCAAAGCCGGTTATGACTCCGGACCCCACACTGAGCCACTTCAACGGGGTCAATTACATAAGGAACAGTGTCAAGGCAACGGTTGATGCTTATGACGGCAAAATGTCCTTCTATGTAGTTGATGAAAAGGATCCTTTAGTCCAGACATGGCGAAAAATATTCCCTGCAATTTTCAAACCGGCAGGGGAGATGTCAGAGGAACTTTGGAAACACATGAGATACCCTGAAGACTTTTTTGAGGTCCAGACTGACGTCTACAGGACATACCACATGACTGACACCAACACTTACTACAACAGGGAAGACGTGTGGGAAGTCACGCCGGTAGGGCGTAAGAGAAGGATCTCGCCTAACTATGTCACGATGAAACTCTGGGGGGAAAAAGATCCTGAATTTGCGATCATTGTTCCCTACATGCCGCTTGGAAGGGATAATCTTATTGGCTGGATGGCAGGTCGGTGCGATCCCGGAAAATACGGGGAACTCCTTGTCTACCAGTTTCCAAAACAAAAACTGATATATGGTCCTGCTCAGATCGAGGCTCTTATAAACCAGAACCCGGAGATCTCAGCACAGCTCTCTCTATGGAGCCAGAGGGGATCAGAAGTGATTATCGGCGACCTGCTGGTCATACCGATAGGTAAATCACTGCTTTATGTCCAGCCACTCTATCTAAAAGCAGAGAACGGCGAACTGCCTGAGTTGAAGAGAGTGATAGTTTCAACAGGAGGCAGAGTGGAATGGGATGAGACATTTGCCGGGGCTCTTGAAAAGCTGATAGGCAAAAAAGCTTCAGAAAAGGGATCTGCTGTCAGGCCGGGATCAGTAGCAGACATGGTGGGAGGAAGCGGAAGCGGTGTCCTGTCCGGAGATAATGTGCTTGGAGAAAAAGACATCTCTGCCCTTGCAAAACAGGCCCAGGAAATATACGATTCAGCTCAGGAAGCACAGCGCCAGGGCAACTGGGCGCTTTACGGAGATAAAATCAAAGAACTTGGCAATGTCATATCAGAGCTGGAAAAGAGGTCAAAAGAGTAATGTTCACAATACTTTTCGGAGCATTGGCAGTTATTGTGCTTGTACTCATGTGCTTTGGAATATATATTTTTGCAGCCTATGTATTTTCCAGGCTTGGGGAGAAGTTCAGGATAGGATCTTTCCTCAGGTTTCTTATCCCCTTTTATAACATAGCACTTCTTTGCGACTGTGCCAGGATATCCCGCTGGTTTACCGTAGCGATAGTTGCGCCTGGGATCATAACTGCTGCTATGAACATCGTCAGTTTCTATATTTTTAGCGAGGTCTTCAGCTCGGGGGCTGCACTGGTAGCTTTTGCCGCAAATGTCTACCTTTGGGGAAAGATCGCAGAGAGACTTGGTAAAAATTTCTGGCTTTGGGGTTTCATCACCCCTATCCTTCTTGGACTGCCTGTCCTGGTATTGGCATTTGACGGGTCCATGCCGCTCAGGGACAGAGGATCTTCAAGTAAAGGAGAGACAAGATATATAGATGTCTAGCTATACAAAAATCTGTTCAGTTTTCACGTTAAAAGACCTTGGACTCCATAAAGTGGAGATAAGACATGCAAAAGCAGTTCTTACATACGTTGCCATATCACTATTATTTCTTCTCTCTGTGGGAAGGGATGACTTATTGGCTGCGAATAATGAAGATGTATTATCCGGTGATAACCCTCCGTTTTATGAAACATCATTGACAGTAGCATCTTCAGACATGGAAGAAGAAATTGATGCGATATTCATGTTTCCGGAAATCTATGAAGTTTCGATCAATTTGATCTATCCGGGTGAAGGATATCTAAAAAACGAGCTGATGGCTTCCATAAAAAAACTGTTGATCGAGAGCAGGGAAAAAGATGCTGCCAAAAAACTTGGAGAGATCATAGGGCGTGAAAGGAAAAACTCAAAGGCATATCTCGGTTTTTACTGCAGAAAAGCCCTGCCTTCAGTTGCGGGGGATCTCAATGAAAGGGCTCAGTTCCTTAGCTGGTTTTTGTCCGGTTACGGAAAATCCGGAGTAGTAATGGTTTCTAGAGAAGGGATTGAAAAGTTAAGTGCCTCAGGCAAACGAAGGGGAGAACTCTGGAAGTTTGTTGAAGAGGTAAAGGTCCAGTCTGAAAAACTTGAGAGGATATACCAGGCTGACGATGCCGTTTATATTCCTTTTTCTTCAGGGGAGATCTTTATACTTGATATTGTTGGTTCAGATCAGGGGGAAGCGGCTGTATGGAAGATACTTCCCGGAGGCATAAACCGGAAAGCTTGGGCAGCCGGCCACTGGGAGAGAGAGATAACGATAAGAGGCGACAGGGTCAACTGAGATAATACCCATAAAAGCCTTATCGGATATTCCTTATCATAACTTACCTTTTGAGGGGTGTTGTAAAGATGAAAGTAAAATGGACATTAGCTGTGTTTCTGGTATTGGCGATAACATTATTTTCTGCGCCAGTCTTTGCAGCATCTGACTGGGATACATTTGCTGCAGAGATGGAGAAAAGAAGCAAAATAAAAGACACCGGAGCTGCCATCGTAGCAGACATGCTTGACATTGCTCCGCAGGGAACCGAGATGGAGCTGTGGGATAAACTTTGGGACGGAGAACCTCGCTGGAGGGCGGCAGCTGCTGTAGCACTTATCAACAGGATGTTTCCCCAGGGAGACCCGTCGAAGTGGCAGGAAGTATCAGGATTCGCTCCACAGCGGAGCATACAGCCCAGGCAGCTCATGGCAATGGATGCGTTGTTTGTTGCCGTTGATTCTTTGAGACATATACCTGACGGCGTGTGGGGTTCTGCATATTTGTTGTCTCTCTTTGGTAAATCAGGAATGGGCAAAGTCATGTTTATTGAAGAGATCCCCGAAGGGATGGATCAGGTTCTCAACGACGTAGTCTCTGTAACGGGCCTTCAGGGTGACTGGAGCGTAAAAAGGACCAGAGGAAAACTTCCGATCTTGCCTTTCTACCGCGGTTATGTTACCAGAGATACCGCTGATTCAAGAAATATGCAGTATCTTGACGGGTACGGCTCAATAGCTCCGAACGGAAGGTACGCTTGGGATAGGGACAGGGGCTATGTATATGAAGTCATGGAAGACAACTACGAAAGAGATATCTGGATAAACCCGTAAGGTGCTTCTTATCCCCTGACTGTTGCAGACAAAATAAATATTGTTTTTTCGTAAGAGAGAACGGAGCGCAGTACTCATCTGCCTCCGTTCTTCTTTGATGTTGTACCTAGTCTTTACCTCTGATAGTTTCAAATGCCATATCAAATATTCCTGCTATTGTTCCCAGCAGGAGATAAAGAGTTGCCAGGCTGAATATTGTCATGCCGCTTTGTGTCGTAAAGAAGAGAGGGTACTGAAATCCCCTTACCATTATCAGGTCGTATGCCAGGGCTGTTAATCCGGCGAGGAGGAGCATCGTCCAAAATTTAGGCTTCATTCCGCCGCATTTATAAAAGACCCAGAAAATCAGTATGACCGGGGGTATTATTATAAAAGCCCTGCTGCGTGCTGATTCGCTTGCCAAGACTTGGGTAGTCTGTGTCAGAGAGTAAGAGAGCGGCCCGAGTTCAAAACCAACGCCCTTGTTTGCAAATATTTTAGAAAACCTGTCCAGGGCGAACAATGCAAATACCCCGCAGGACCAAGTATCTCGACGAAGCTCTCTTTTCATTGTTTTCCTCCTATTTAAAATTCTTGTAAAAGAAGCTTCAACAGTATATCATCTTAATAGGTAGAGATGATCAAAACAAGAAATATGTTCGAAAAAGTTTGTTTTATGTTGCTTAGCGGGGGTGGAAGGATGGAATATGGAGAATATTATAAAAGTTTTGACCCGGAGCCTTACTACAGGGAAAGAGGCTGGCTGATAGGCAGCGGAAAGGTCGGGGGGAAGGCAAAAGGTCTGAGCTTTGCTCATGAGGTCCTGAAGTCGAACGGGATGCTCAAAGATGTCTTTCTGCCCAGATGTTCTTTCATTATAACGACTTCTGTTTTTGAAGAATTCATGGAAGAGAACAGATTATGGGACAGGCTCCTGGATCTGAGGGAGCACAGCGATGCTCCTAAGCTCCACAGGATTTGCCAGGAGGCTGAACTGCCTGCGAGTATTGATGAAGATCTTGAACGTATCCTTGATGTGATCGATACCCCGATGTCTGTCCGTTCATCATCGATACTGGAAGATGATGTCAACCTTTCTTTCGCAGGCAAGTACGCCACAAAATTTGTTGCCAACAGCGGTGACAGGGTCTCGAGAAGAAAAGGCCTGGAAGCAGCGATCAAAGAGGTATACGCTTCAACATACAACCCCGCAGCAAGGGAGTATAAGAGAAAACACAACATACTCTGGGGAGGGGAGCGTATGGGAGTCCTTATCCAACCGATCGCCGGAAGGATGAGAGACAATAAATATTATCCTGAGCTTGCAGGAGCGGCTTTCTCTCAGGTCTTCAGACGTCCGTCGCCCAGGATCAAAAAGGAAGATGGTGTGGCAAGGATATGCTTCGGTCTTGGTACAAGGACAGTGGACAGGAGCTTCGCACGTACTTTTTATCTTACAAACCCCAACTTAAGGCCCGAAGGGAACAGGCCTTCGGAGATCGTCTCACACGCGCAGGAACAGTTTGATTATGTGGATATTGAGCACAACGCCTTTATGACAGCCTATGCCGCAAATAACATCAATATGATCTCAAAAAAACACAAGATGGCACAGTCTTACCTTCAATGGTTTGATGACAACATGTTTCACTGGCTTCTTGCCGACACAAATGACATGGTAGCGCCCAGGGCGGTTTTTACTTTTGCAGAGCTTCCTAAAAGATGCCCTCAACTGTTTGAAAGGATCAAGAGGCTGCTTAAGCTTTTTGAAAAAGAGCTGCAGCTGCCGTCAGATATGGAGTTTACCTACGAAAGCGCAGAAGACGAGTTTACCCTTGTCCAACTAAGGCCTCTATCAGTTTACGATGACAGGGGGAAGGTCGAGATCCCGGAAGTTGACCCAGCAAAGATCGTTCTGAGAGGTAACCGTATGGTGGCAAACGGCAGGCTGGAAAACATAAGGCATATAGTATATGTGGACCCTGAATTATATGGTAAAAAACCTGATTTTTATGATGTAGCAAGGGCGATAGGTGACATTAACGAGAAACTGGACGGAGAGAGGTATCTCCTCGTAGGTCCCGGTCGCTGGGGGAGTTCCAATCCTGTTCTGGGAGTACCGGTACAGTACAGTGAACTATCAAATTCAGGCTGTCTGGTCGAACTTGGCATCCCGAGCAAAGGGATGGCTCCGGAGCTTTCGTACGGGACACATTTTTTCCTTGACCTTGACGGGGACAACATCCTCTATCTTCCGGTATTTGATGGTGAGAAAGGAAATATATACAACCAGGAATGGTTCGACAGCAGAAGTTGGATATCTACCCACCATCCGGCCGTAAGGCACTACGAGGGTACATTCGATGTCCTGCTTGATGGTGACAGCGAAGTTGGGATCGTGATCGACAAAGGCGACACGGAGGTGAAAGGCAAGTGACCGATCTGGAAAGGATCAGGGAAGAATACTTTTCTTGGGACCCGCACGACGATCCGGAATTTGAGCCGATGATATTCGGCAAAGGGACTATCGGAGGAAAAGGCAGATCTCTTCTTTTTGCGCTCAGAAAACTGCGTGATTCAGGAGACCCGCAGCTTTGTAACAGCAAGGTGCCTGAGTCTATCTACTTTGGGATCGATATTTTCCACCAGTTCCTTGAATCAGTACCATCTTTGGATCTCCTGATATCACAAAATGAACCTGAGAGGCTGGAAGAAGTTTTCCTTAAGACACCGCTGCCAAAGATAGTTGCCGAAGCAGTGCGGAATTTCCTGTCAGAAATGCATGACCCGGTGGTAATAAGAAGCAGCAGCAGACTGGAAGATTCAGCCAAGCATTCATTTGCAGGGAAGTATCTCACTACTTTCATGAGCAATGACTCGCCCTCACTGGAAGAGAGGGTAAGTGTCGTAGAACGGGAAATAAGAAAGATATACGCAAGGATATATTTCCCTCAGGCCGTAAGTTACAGGGAAAAACACTGTCTCGGCGATGACGATATGGGGATAATTGTAATAAGGATGTCAGGAAGATGGCATGGCAGATATTATTACCCAACTATAGCCGGAGTGGGATATTCACAGAATTTCCGACGATGGAACAAAAGAGTAAAACAAAAAGACGGCGTTCTTAGGATCGTTTTCGGGCTTGGGACTATGAGCACAAAGAGAGGTTATGCAAGAACGATCTCGCTTACCAATGCTTATCTCAGGCCTGACGGACAGAACCCGGAAAAAATTGCTATCCATTCGCAGGAAAGATTTCATGTCATCGACAGGGAAAACCCGAATGAGCTGACGACTCTGGACATTAAAAAAGAGTGGCCACAGCTGATAGAACATCACCCTGATTTTGATGCGTATGCTCAGGTCTATTGCTATGATTCAGAGGGAGGATGCCTCTCTTCCCTTATGAAGACAACGAAAAAGATCGATGTCGGTTCGAAGGTCTGTCTGACATTTGATAATTTCCCCAAGAAATATCCAAACTTCTTTGAAAGGATGAAGAAGACTCTTCCGCTTCTAGAGTCTTCAATGGGACTGCCGGCCGATATTGAATTTGCTTATGAGCCTCTTGACGACAGCTTCTGCCTGATACAGTCCCGTCCATGCTGGTGCCAGACATGTACAGAAGAAGATATGCCTGACCTTGGGGGGAAGCGCATCCTTCTTAAGGCAGACAGGATGGTCACACCGGGAGTTATAAACAATATTCCATTCCTTGTGTATGTAGACCACAGGATATATTATTCAAACCCGGATTTCTTCAAGGTGGCCCGAGGCATTGGAGAGATCAACAGCCAAATGAACGGGCAGAAGTTCATCTTCGTCTCGCCCGGTCGGGTAGGCTCCAGCAATCCGGAACTGGGAGTCCCAGTGAAGTACGATGAACTGACAAACTGCTGCTGCATCGTTGAGCTTGGCATCCCAAGGCTTGGTTTCATGCCTGAGCTCTCCTACGGGACACATTTTTTCTCTGATCTTGCAGTGGACAATGTGCTCTATATGCCTGTTTTTGAGGGAGAGTCGAACAACCTAATAGACCAGGATTGGTTCAGTGAGAGAAAATGGGAAGAGGGGCCCCATCCTGCGATCAGGATATACAGGGGCAGCTTCTCTGCTTACATGGAGGGTGAGACTAATCAGGGTCTGATAATTGACAACAGCTGTACTTCATAGAAACAATAAAACAGGGCGGCCCACAGGGGCCGCCCTGTTAAAAAGGTCTCTCAGCCAAGAAGCTTTTCCACTATTGCTCCTGTTTCACCAAGCGCTACAGCGTCGATCTCCTCTGGATCGCATGCCTGCTGTTCCATTTCACGGATCTTTGCCTTTGCCTCTTCAACTTCTTTTAGCACGCCGGCTCCTTCGTATCCTTCCTTCAAGACCTGGATCTCCTTTTCATCGTTCAGTCTGTCTGTCAGATATCCGAAAAGGAAGGTCGGCGCACTGAGGGCAGCCAGCCTTTTGTCTGAAGAACACCATGGCTCAGCTACATAAGTCGCGTAATTTACTGTATCTTCGATATCTTCATCTATGTCGTCCTCAGGCTCAGGGAACTCCCAAATGTTGAGAACAAAGAAGGGGACTTCTGGATCGAGAGAGATGGCGTAGCTCACAGCATCACGGATCTCACCGGGTTCTGCCTCGGTTTCTATCAACGCTATCGCACGGGCGTGTTCTCCCACGACAGATTCAAGCGGGTCGCTCTCAAGCGTATCGAAAATCTGCCTGTACATCTGAAGGTCGAGCATGCAACGATAAAGAAGGGTCCGGCTGGGATAAAAGCCTTCGTCATCAAAGTTTGCAAATTCTTTTGCCACTTCAAGAGCTTCTTCAGTCTCCTGCTCAGCAAGCAAAGAATAGCCGAGGTTCATCATTATCGTGCAGTAAGCCTGAGCGTCGCGGTCTTCTTCTATGTTTGGAGGTGCATCTTTTTCAGATATTATCATCCTTATTCCGGAAAGAGCCTCTCTAAGCATGTCAAGGTTTTCTACGCAGCCCTCATAGTCCATTGTCTCCCAAACAGCCAGCTTGCCGTAGGGGCTTTCAGGATCGATTTCCAGGATCTTTCTGCCTATCTCAGAGATCTCTTCATCTGTCTCTGCTGTGTCAAGTCTTTCAAGAAGTTGTTCGATATTCATCATTTATTCTCCTTTTTTGTTTTTTATGATAGATCAAATCTTTGATATTACCATCATTAACATACCGCCCGGCTGAAGCTTCAGCATGCATCTGTAACCCTTTACGGAACTGCTCCTCTGGATCCCGTCAAGCATGTTGCCATGTATCCCTACAGACTTTAAAGCGCTTTCAGCTTCTGAGTCGGAGATGTCGCTGCCCAAAGAAAATATAAGCTGTCTGCAGATATTCTCAAAACGGCTGTTTTCGAAGGATCTTGATATAGAAGCGGATCTGTCCTCGCCCGAGTATGAGTCTGTAAGATAGATCAAGGCCACATTCAAAAGTTCTTTCTCATCATCTGATTCTGTGAGTACGAGCATCAACCTGCTGCCGCAGTCAAGGACCTTTTTGGATCTTCCAGCATCCTGGATATCAGAAGCTATAGTGACGCTCGAGATCCCATTTTTTACTTTTACGCAGGCATACCCCATCCTCTTTAAAAAGTAGTCAGAGCTGATGCCCATGCCTTCAGAGCATGGGGCATCATTTGTAAAAAAAAGTACCAGAAATATTGCGGTGATCAATGATAATTTTCTCAGTTCAAAGCACTCCGGTCCCAGATTATTTTATCTTTGCATTATATAGCAATTTTGCCGAATCTCTTATCAGCAAATGAGGTTAAGATTATACCAGAAGTTTAGAAAGGGGTTATAAGAATTGATCAATATCAAGTTTTTGGATCGCGTTATCTTTCTCTCTCTCCTGTTTTTTACTCTTATCTTTAGTTCCATGGCAAGTGCTGATGACGGTGACAGGTTCATTAACGTAATTTTCTCTGATGGATCCTCAAGGGATCTGCTGGGGACCGCCATCGTTCGCGGTAAGGATATCTGGGTTCCCGCTGATGTCCTGAGCACCCTGGGTCTGCCGTTAAGGGGAGGTCCGAACGGAAAAGGTTTTCTAATTGATGTTAAAGAGCCTTCAATAGTTTTTGGAATAAAGGAACTTGAGAAGCTGGCAGGAAGCTCCATTACCCTCTATTTCCCCTCGATGGACAATGAGGGTATCTCTTATTTCAACGTAACAGGACTGGAACAACTCACGGGGATCGCTGCAGAGGAGACAAACGCAGGTCTTGAACTCAAAAGGATCACTGTCAATACTCCTTTGAACAGGAAAAAGTCTGATCAGGCGTCTTTGAAAGATAAACGGATCACCCTTGCATGGGCCCACATAACAAGGGGCAATCCTGATCTTGGAGCGGAAGACCGCATTGACGGACTCGATGTTATCTCCCCGACATGGTTCAACTTAACCGACGGCAGCGGAAACATGGCAAACAGGACTTCAGCAGCCTATGTTGAGGCCGCCCGCGAAAAGGGATACCGGATATGGCCCCTTGTCTCAAACGGTTTCAGTAAAGAGAACACTTCCAGGTTTTTCAACGATACAGCTGCTGTAAATATCTTTATTGCAAGACTTCTCTGTTATTCGAAGCTGTATGGTTTTGACGGAATAAACGTAGATTTTGAAAATGTTGATGCTGCCGACAGGGACAAATATGTACGTTTCATCTCGCTGCTCAGCGGTTATCTGAAAGGTCAGGGGCTTATCAGCTCAGTAGATGTTCATGTGCCGGGAAACAGTAATCTTTCAAAAAGCCATGACAGGGCAGCTCTTTCGAAGCACGTGGATTACGTAATGCTCATGGCCTATGACGAACATTGGAGAACCTCCCCGAGGGCAGGTTCTGTTGCTTCGATGCCATGGGTCGAACGTGCAGTGCAGAAAACAATAGAAGAGGGTGTGCCTCCTGCAAAGCTGATATTGGGCGTTCCATTTTACATGAGAAAGTGGGAGGAGACTCCGGCAGGTCAGGGAAAGGTGAAAGTCAAAGGCTCTACCCTAACTATGGCCGAATCCGATTCAATTATTTCCGAGAGAGGGCTCTCTCCGGTATGGCTAAGTGACAAGGGGCAGTATTTTTATTCGTATCTTTCAGAGGGAAAAACCTATAAGGTATGGGTAGAAAACAGGGATTCCATCAAAACCAAGCTCTCGATCCTTGATAAGTACCGTCTTGCCGGGGTAGCGGGGTGGAGGAAGGGACACGAGACTCCCGATGTCTGGGATATGATAAGGACTGTAGTAAAGAACAGGTAAGAAACTTATCAGGGTAGGTCAATGAAAAGAGATGTTTTTTGAAACATTGTGTTTCAAAAAGCACCTCTTTAATTTACCAAAAAACTGATGAATATTCTGCTGTCAGGGAGATCTGTCGGGAACTGAGAGCTTAAAATTACCAGCCCTTTGCGCCGCCGCCTCCACCTCCGCCTCCGGCAAAACCGCCGCCTCCCATTCCTGAGGATGTCCCGGGGGCAGACTGCGGAGCCATGCTTTGTCCCAGGCTGCTGCCAAGGCTTGATGAGAAATTATACAGGCCTGAACCATTCAGGAACAAATATGGTGAAGGTCCCGAATACCATTCGGGCTTATAACCGGCTTTTGTCAAAACGCTCTCAAACCTGTTGCCCCACGTTTTTGCAACATCAAGTGCAAGCGCATAAGGAAGAAGTTTTTCAAAGAGCTCAGGGGTCTCTTCCGGTGGGTTGAACATTTCAAGCCGCTCTTTTTCTGCTGTGTCCATATAGAGCTTAAGACCCTCCGCGTCGCTCAAAATACTGCTGCCCTTTGCGGTCCTTGAGACCATAAGAGGCCGCATCACAGCAATGACGGCTGCTGAAGCGACGAAAAACACAAATGTAAAGGGAGACAGCCCCTCTCCCCCGAGTGCTATAGCTCCTACTAGACCCACCGCAAGGGCAGGAAAAGCCCTTCCAAGGAACTGTCTTATGTTCTGGCCTCCGGTATTTGCAGCTTTGCTCAGCCTCATTCCCAGTGCAATTATGAGCAGTCCGCAAACTCCGGCCATGAGAGTGTTTAAGGGATATTCCCCGCTGAATGGATAGCTTGCTGCTGTTCCAATTCCATACAAAGCAAGGCCTGGGATCATCTTATCCGTGTTTCTGGTAAAGATGGCGGAGTTTGCGTTTCTGAGATTCCTTGCCAGGCTTCTCATCGCACCTGAAATTATGTCTCCGTTATCTTGTACCAGAGCCACGCTGTCTATGCTTCCCGGAAAAAGCTGCATCATAAGGGCCTCTTCTTCTGGCTGAAGTTTTTCCGGTTCCGTATCTTTTTCATATAGCACAAAGTGCTCCTTGCCCTTTCCAAAGAAGGTTTCTTTTCCTTCAACTTCCAGGATCTTAATGGCGCCCTTAACAGCCAGTCCGATTATTGCAGCAGTAAAGCCTGTCTGATCGAGCCGCATATCCCTTACGTACCTCAGAAATGCAGGTGATGTACCATCGGGTGCGTAGAAAAGCGGAATCACTGTCTTTTTATCCGGATCTTTGCCCCACTTTTTCCAGGCGAACCAGAACCATCCGGAGATCAACGCGAAAGTTGCTGCCGCGATCCCTCCCTGAGCTTTTTCGTTGTCTCTCGCAGGAGGAGGTGGCGGTGTGACCAGTCCTTTTGGCCAGGTGTAGACTACAGTAAAAACCTCTCCCGGCTGAAGTGTCCCGACTGTGAAAACTCTTCCTGAATCCTGGCGCGCTCTGCTGTTATCTCCCTTTGTCCCATACTGGCCCACATACCACTCTATCGTGTTGAATCCCTCTCCGAAACTTTTTCCCGGAAGCGCGACTCTGCATGATGCTTCAAGCACAGGAAAAGAAAAATCTTTTCCTGTTACGTTCCAGTAAAGTTCATCGTGGTCCTCAAAAAATCCTATGTGTCTTTCAACCCGGTATCTTATCAGAAAGGTATGGAGTCCCCTGGATATGATCTTATCCGGGTCACCGATCTTCACATCGACATTTATGCCTGACCTCACTGAACTCCAGGGGATATCCTGTCCGTCCAGCGTTATATCTCTTATCTCTAATCCGAGTTCTATTGAATTGCCTTTTTCGTCCCTGTATTCCACAGGAAGCGATCGAATTATGCCTCTGTTGATCTCGATATTCTCTACGTTGACCAGGATTTCTTCCGTCACTTCGATCGAGCTGTTCTCATTTATTATTATGTCAGCGTTGAACCTGTTGAAAGCTTCCCTTGCTTCAGTCAACTTAGCTCCTGACAATATAACAAAAACAGCTGCGCATAACAGTACAGTTATTTTTAAAAGATAGTTTGTCCCGTTTTTCATATTTTCCCTCCCCTAAGTATCACAAAATGCTGTCTAAAATGAAACCTTCGGGTTATCTCTCGCCTCTTCCTCCGCCTCAAAGAATGGAGCTTCTTTAAAACCGAACTGTCTTGCAATCAAAACAGCAGGAAAACGCTGGATGGCAGTATTAAGGTTTCTTGCAGTTCCGTTGTAGTAACGTCTGGACATCTGTATCTCATTTTCGATCGTTCCCAGCTGTTGCTGAAGATCAAGGAAATTCGTATTCGCCTTAAGCTCCGGATAGTTTTCTGCTACAGCAAAGAGAGTCCTCAGTGTTCCAGTCAGGGCGTTTTCAGCCTGCAGCCTTGCTTCCGGATCGTTTCCTGCCTGCATTACAGCAGCACGGGCGTTAGTTACCCCCTGAAGTGTCTCCTTCTCGTGAGAAGCATACCCCTTAACGGTCTCAACGAGATTGGGTATCAGGTCGGAACGCCTTTTCAGCTGTACGTCTATGCCGCTCCACCCTTCCTGCATCAGGTTGCGGAGCTTTACGAGGCCGTTGTACGTGGTCATTAGCCATAAACCTATAACTGCAGCTGCTGCCAGTAAATACATCATCATTGTTAATCCCCCTCCTGTTAATTTGATCCATGCAAATTATACCTTTTTTATAGCAGCACTGTGGTATTATTTACAGGTATTCCTTATATTGCTCAAAGGGTGGATATTATGACACTTCGTACAGCCAAATTGATCAACAAGATGTCAAAAGTATTTCTTGCTTCAGCTGTTGTCCTGCTCATTCTATTTTTTGCCGTCTACATGAAGGGCGGCATTGAATTCAAATATGTCTCACTTCCGGTGATGGCCTGCTTTATAGGCATTACATGGCTGGGTACATCAAAGGCTGCAATAATGGCCCTGGAGCAAGAAGAGAGAATAGAAGGGCCCAAAAATGATAATTAGGCTTGAGGACCAGTCAGGCCAGCTTCGCACAGCTAAGGTCGGTTTCAGCTGGACAGTCTTCTTTTTTGGTTTTTGTGTTCCGATATTCAGGGGCGATGCAAAGTGGGCAGTGATAATGTTTGTTGCAAGCGTTCTCACTTTATGGCTGGCAAATATGATTTTCTGCTTTACGTATAACGGGACATATATAAGGGATCTCCTGAGTAAAGGTTTCCGTCCCGCCGATGCAGAGTCCCGTCAGATACTCATTGAAAAAGGATTCATATCAGGCTGATCTAAAAAATATTCCGCGAGAACCTTTAATTCTTTGCAAGCTCTGACAGTGCACTGACAGCAAGATTGATGTCGTCTGCTGTGTTGAAATAGCCGGGGGATATCCTAAGTGCTCCTTCAGGGAACGTCCCTAACGTTCTGTGTGCAAGAGGAGCGCAGTGAAGTCCCGGTCGTGTCTCGATCCCGTAGATGTCGGAAAGGTCACGGGCAAGTTTTGCGTTGTCCATTCCCTTTATGTTTACGGAATAAACCGGAAGCCTTGGGTCGTCAGATCCGGGACCGATTATTCTGAGTCCGTTTATTTTCATTAGTCCCTCTTCAAGCATTTTGCCCAAACGATCCTCATGTTTCCTTATTTTGCCTATCCCTTCATTTTCTATCCACTCTAAAGATGCAAGCAGTCCGGCTATGCCAGGCAGGTTTGGTGTCCCTGCCTCGAACTTGTCAGGCATCTGTGAGGGCTGGAACTCCTCATGAGAAATGCTTCCTGTTCCTCCTTCAAAAAGGGGAGAACATATCTTTGCGAACTCCGGATCCCAGACGATACCTCCTGTACCTTGCGGGCCGAAGAGTCCCTTATGTCCTGTGAAGCATAGAGCTGCGGCTCCGAGAGCCTGCGCGCTGATCCCAATTATCCCAGCTGTCTGGGCACAATCGACCACGAGCGGGACATTTGATGCCCTGCACACTTCGGCAATGTCCTGAATATTCTGGAGGGATCCGCTGACATTGCTGCAGTGGTTTATTATCGCGATGTCCGCGCCCCCGGAAAGGTTTTTTTTCAGCAGTGCCGGGTCCAGATATCCTTTCAGGCTGCACTGTATGATATCAAGTGCGACACCCTCATTTTCGGCTCTTCTCAGAGGTCTGAGTACGGAATTGTGTTCCATAGAGGAGGTCACAGCTCTCATACCTGGTTTAAGGAAGCCCTTGATGATCATGTTTATTGATTCCGTTACGTTAGAAGTGAGGGTT
>Ga0265294_10003574_pt1 | contig 19827 bp, 31 predicted proteins | sample MunlanPumphouse3_FD_192504 | JGI IMG/M metagenome (GOLD analysis project Ga0265294, IMG submission 192504) | Groundwater microbial communities from a municipal landfill in Southern Ontario, Canada - Pumphouse #3 | ecosystem: Environmental > Aquatic > Deep subsurface > Groundwater | place...
CGACCATAAGATTTTCTAGATACGAGCGCATCCAGTTTGATTGAAGAATCTTTATTGCAGTTATTATGTCCTCTCTTTTGATTATAGTATTTTTTTCATTTACAAAGTCTCTGTTGGATGTGTTCTGTTTCAGAAATATATTTTTATATGCACGTCTCGATATGCAATTCATGAAGAATTCTACGAGCGTAGGATTTATTTGTAATGGAAAGGAATTACCTACGAAATTCTTTCTCATTAACTTAGTTAATACTTCTATAAATAATGGAGATCGTAGATAACTATCTAACCACGCATGGAATTCTTCAAACTCACATTTTAGTAAATTTGTTTTATGGTTTAATATTGGAATTGCTATTACATCAGCACTAGTATACTCACTACCATTAAACATAGACTTATTTTTATTTTTGGATGATACAACTTTTTTGGCTTTTTTGATTAGTTCTCTGGCATAATTTTGGCTTGTAGAGTAATGCGGAAACGGTAAGACATTCGTAACTCTTTTTACTTCATGTCTTTTATTTTCTTCAAATCCATATCTTGTAAATAAGATATCACAAGCATGATATATTATATCATTACCGCTGCTTATGTTAAATGAAGTAGATTCAATAACGTAACCCATACTACCAACACGAGGACCTATTACTTTTTTTAATGAGCTTTCTATGACTATTACTTTTGACCCAGTAATTAACATATTTGCTACTCCGTTGTTATATTTGGTATCCCATAATATGATGGATGCTAATTATTACTATAATGTATGTTTAGCTTTGTTAATATTTGACATTGATTGTATCCATCTACCTACTTCAGTTTCTACCTCAACTACTGAACTGGTTAATTTGTGGCTTGCTATATACCTCAAAACAAATATCTTGTGTTGATCAGTTTTGAGTTTATTAAGTTTACTACATTTTACTAGTTCGGTTTCTTTTTCTCGAATTGCTACTACTATTCGCTCTCTCATTTCATGTGTGGTATATCTTTCCAGTGCTAGTTCTGGATCTGAATCCCAAATATCCTTAATACGTATAGCTATGTTCAGACCGTCTGTTTTATCTTCTGGCCATATAACTTGGTGTGTTGCATACTGGGATAAATTCAAAATATACTGAGCATAGGCACTGCACCATCCTAGAAATTCTACTGGCCTAAGATTAAACATATCTGTGTACTCGTTAAATGGTTTTACCGAGTCAGTATAAAACTTTTCATGCATGGGTAGACGATGTTGCATTATTTTCCAATGCTTGCAAGAGGTATCCACTATTGTATACGTTGGTGTGATTATATTATTAAAATCGAGTCTTGCTCTCCCGGTTTTACCTTTTTTCACTATAATTGTGTCTAGTATTGAACATGGAATGTAGTCATCATGAATCCATGGTCTCGAAGCAATTATAAATCCAGTAGTTCCAGAAGTAAAATAAGACCCCTCTGTATTATCCATAACCACGAACTGAGTACCAGATGGTAACAAAGTCGATTGTAGTTCTCCAACATTATTTATGTTCATTATATTCCTCCGTCCGTTTCTACTACTAAAAGCCAGTATTTAGATCTAGTAACAATACCCATTTGACTTCCTTGTACAAAACCTATACTGTCTACCTTATCTGAAACAAATATATGTCTAGATGTTACTGGAACTCCATCTATCTCTTTTACCGCCATTGCTAGTCTAGCTCCATTTATATTTGTTGCGTCAGCTATGTCTAACAATGGAACAGTTCCTGATGTATAAACCTTACTTTGTAATTCCTTATTACCAAGTAATGCTGCAAATTCTTTATCAGTGGCTATTCCTAACAGACGACCTTTGTATTTTATGTCATTGTCATCTATACAAAGATCTAGTTCAATAGTTTTTTTCTTATTGCTCATTACAACACCTTTCACAGATATTTATGTTTAATATCACATATTCTAATTTATCTTATTTTAGTAGCCTCAATAGTAAGCCGTACCTCATCTACAATTTCAGAACAAGTGTTTATAATTTTTTCATCTATGTTTTCTTCATTAATACCAAGACACACATCTAGTTCATATCCATACAGTAGATACGTACTTTCCATTTTGGTTGCATGAGTAACTTCAGAACCGCTTGTTACTAAATTTTCTATATCGTCTGCCAAATCCTCCACATCACATTCTTCTGTAGCAGGCAACACTACTCCTTCATTTTTGCTACTATATGGGTTAAAAGTTATCATAAAAACATTTGTGTTATGTAATTCTTCGGGTAGCACATTAGCAGGAGCTAATATACCATGATATACTTTTACGTTATCGTCCCGTACTGGATCGAAGTTTTTTAATATATCCATAACATCTGTAAATGAATGTACGAATTCTATAACACTAGCTTTAGCAACTACGGACGTGCTTTCCTTGGTTACTACGTATACTTCAGAACCATACAATTTAGAGAAATCATCGTGACATGACATAGAATGTTTTCCCCCAGTTAGATCTTGCTAATTCCATAGCAGCTACGGAATCCGACATGTAATTAGGTTGATTGTTTATTACTTCCCACATTAATAAATTTGGTTTCATGGCCATAAGTTGCGTCCTGTAACTTACTTTTATTCTAACAGATCTAGTAAATCTGACAGTATATAATATTATTTCTCCTATGTAACTCTCAAAATTTTTGGATGCTATATTAGTTATTATAAGATCCTGAGAATCAATTTTCAAACTAAGCTCTGCAAACAAAGCTTTTTTCAGAGAATCAACAGCGGTTGAATTGCTAGTTGTTTGTTTACACACTGTTGTGTGCCATAAACCTGTAGCAATTCCTGTGCTTGTTTCAAACAATGATCTTTTTAGTAACACTCTTTCATCAGGTAGAATTACTACACCGTAGACTGTTTTTTTATTAAGACTAGGTGCTATTTGATTTGGTGAGAACATTGTACTTGTTTCCTTTAACATAAATAGACATAAAAGATTTTCTAGAGGTGAACAAAAAGTCATGTATAAAAGAGTAAAACCATTTATATCCTGCTGTAGTTTTACTCATCATTTCTGGATGATATTGAACACCAACACACTGCTTGTATGGCATGGCTAGCGCTTCCACTTCCGGACCAGTCCATACAACTTCTTTGTCACCATCACCGATATACCTGTCTGATTCTCTAGTTCCGCACCAACCTACGATATATCCATCTTTAGGAGGTATACACATTTGATGATGCAGTGAGTTAACTTGAATATTGTTATTGGTGTTTGAACATTTAAACGAATGGGTAGTCATTCTTGAATGTCCATCTAAATGATGAAGTAATCTACCGCAACACATCACTGTCAGTAGTTGTAAACCACGGCATATACCAGCCATCTTTACGTTATTTTTTACAGCATGTTTGAAGATGGATATTTCGGCACTATCCCTGGCATCATCTACAAAACAATAACCCTTCGGGCTAGTTTCGCCATAAAGATGCGGAGAGATATCAGGCCCACCCGTAAATAATACAAGACTATACTCATTTGTGTTTTCATAAAAATCGTCTATATCACTAGTTGGGGTGACTAATCCTTCTATAGCTCTTGCGTAGTCAAAACCAAATGGAACTAACGCTTTCATAATACTAAGCCTCCATTTCTACTACGTCAGACTTGTATGTTTCCGCGTTTACTGGCTCTGTTTGTTTTTTAAGACTAACCCCACGTGTCTTGGTGGTTACCGTATCACTGTTATCATATGTAACTTCGAGAATATTTTCTGCGGTTGCAGGAATGACAACTTTGGATGAGTTGTTTACGAATGATATTACAAAACACGGTCCATGCCAAACTTTATGCCCAGCACAACCTGTCTCATAAAAATTTATTGCTGATACTACGTTATTATTCTGTTCTGCGTGTGCTCCTACTTCGTAATTAGCCATTTGTCCAGATCTTTTTATAGCCAGTATTCTCATAATAGTTTCTCCTTTTCGTCTATCGGCCATGTACCGGTTTCTATAATTACGGCATTGTTTTCAGTAATTATATGATTAAATACATATACAATAGCTTCTTTATTTTTATTATCTTCAACTTTTACATTAACGGTTTCTTTTCTAAATAATCCACTTGAAACTCCTTCGATTGTATCCATTAATGCAATTACTTTTTTCGCATTTTTGTATACATGTAGTTCTCCGTGTACTGTTCTTGTTTCATCTAGAATTAGCCCAGGGAACCATCCACCAGTTATTCGATATAGAGCTCCTTTAATAGTACACGGTACACTACACAACCTCACCTGGTCAAAATAACCAGCATAATATCCGCCTACTTTCAATGTTCCGTAGACGAATATGTTTACTAGATCAGAGGTATTACGATCGTAATTTTTATATTCATGTATATCTTTTTTATTTTTCATTAACTAACTCAATTACTCTTGCTTGTTGGGTACATGTTTATGGCTTGTTAGATCAGCATTCATAAGTCGCACAACCTCATAAGCATTGAAACTGTCTTTAGCTTCTAGTATATCAGTTGCTGTGCCATATTTTATTTCAGTATTTGTATCATCTATGTTTATCCTGTCATTAACGTTTTCGTGGCAGTCATGTGTGTACTTTGAAAAGCCTTCGGGATAATCATGTGTATACTTTATATAAGCATTTTTTATCCATTTGTGATAACTAGGTACAGTGGTGTCGGTTTTTTTAAGAGTTGTTGGAACTACTGGTTTACGCTTATTAGGCTTAATATTGACTGTATTTTTAGTTATACTAGCAGCAGCGTAAAGGTTAGCCAGCATAGTAGTCGCACAGCTTTTGGGTTGTATAGTTATTACTATTTCTTGTTCACTACTAGTTATTTTTATGTTTGATAGCATTTCTCTTTTTATTTTTTCTGCTATGTTATTGACAATCGTAGTGACTTGTTCGACTAAATATGGATTTCTAGGTACAAATGCCGTCATGCTGTTCCTTGGTATGCGTAATCTTGTGAAAGCAAATCTAGAATCTTTATCGTAACATTCTGCAACGGTTATTAGGTCTGAAGGTATTTTTTTGCATTTTGTTTTTGTTTTCTTGTTTTCAGCTGCTTTAAGCTTATTAACTGTACGAACTACAGATCGCATATTTATTTTAGATTTCCAACCATTTTTTTCCAGTTTTATTACTCTTTTTGTAAATATATCCAGATCTAGATTCTTGTTTATTATGTGTGTTCTGAGAACTCTATCTATACAATCTTGATAAGAACCTTTTACCGTTTCGAACACTTTCCCATTACTCAACATTACTAAACTGCAACACTTTAGATCAACAAATGTTGCTGGGTACAAAGCGCATCTGGTAATACTGGACATTGGTAGAGCATGGTCTTCATTAGTGTGAAAAGTAACTAGTTGTACTTGTAGACCACCAATGGTTTGGAATGTATTAACTTTTGATATAACCGGTTGTTCATACGCATTTTTATAATGCATATTTACCCCTACTGGTTGAAATGACTCTATGTCCGGTAACAATGATTGATATGGTTTCTTTTTTCCAGACATAGTAATTGGAAGTGTGGAGTCAGTTGAAATCCATTTTGATGAATTATTGAATGCTTGTTTTAGACACTCTGAATCAGAATCTGTTACTAGTATGTCTAAATCACCTAACAACGGTAATCCAGCCAGTGCATCTCTAACTGCACCACCATAGATTATAGAATTTTCTGTCATCAATTCTATAGCTCCATCAAATCTTTCACTTATCACTTCAGCAACCCACGGAACATCTAATTCTACCATGTGATTCAACACTATATATTCCTCCGTCTTAGTTTAGTGGTTTTAGTTCAATTTTTGATATTCTAATTCCGTATCCAAATTTGTCAATAACTCTTTTTTCTGAATAACTAACTACCCATGGATACAGTGGTCTTAACGGCTTATTGTTGTTGGTAGCCCTTACTTCTTGTATCATAGATTTTAAATTATGTAAACCAACTACCATATATAATGTTACTCTGTTTTCCAATAACAATCTTACGGACCACTTTGTTGCTTTATCTTCACCACAATTAATACCTGTTTTACTATTTTCCTGTTTATAAATTGAGGTCGAGTGCATTTTGGTTTTCCTCTTCTGCGTTATTATCGTTGAAAAAAGAGGTTATTAATCCGTAATCTTTTAGTTCCTCAGGATGCCACTGAACTGCTTCTATTCCACCAGTAGACCACCCATTGATTTTATATGCTTCCACTATAAAACCGGTTTCTTTTTTGTTCATTCCATATCTGGTCATGGCGCTTACAGTAATGTCTTTTATAGTTGTGTTTTTTGAATTACCGAAATTGACTATAACACCCTGATGATGCATGCTATTAACATACATTCTTACTGTCTTATTGTATTCCTCGCCATAGAGTATATTTCTCAAAGCATGTACGCTGTGCGATGGATTGCATCTACTGATACTAAGATCCGTAGCCAAGGAATGGTTAGAAATATGTTGATAGAACGTAAAGTAACTACTATACGTTTTTTTCCTATCTTTAAGGAATTCACGTAATATAAGCTGAAACCCCCTACATATTCCAAACACTGGTTTATTACGTTGTACAAATGCATAAAACACATGTCTCTCAAAATCATCTCTTGCAGGATCAGTAGTATATGATGCTATGTTTTCTTCATCATAAAAAATAGGATCTATATCTATTCCTCCTGGTAGGATTAGGCCGTCGCACAAATCAGCCATTTGGTCGATATTGTTGGCTGGTGTTATAATTATAGGTTCGTAGCTTGGAGCTGCTTCCGACACATAGTCTACGTAAGCTTTGTTTATCACAAGTTGAGATCCTGTCTTAGAGTCCCACATTGTTAGTCCTAACTTCATTTTTAAGCCTCCATCTCCCATTCTTTTTTGAAATCAAATGTGTTTATTTTTTCGATACACATGGCCAGTAAATCTTTTGATGTCTCACTCAAGACTTCCATCAAGTAGGAGTCTATTATTTCTTTAGCTACTAAAACATTTCCTTCATTTATAGTAGATACTATTGTGTCTTGCCCTATAGTCTCAATCATTTCTTCATGTTTATTAGTACGTACTAGATTTAGTACGTCCACAGTAAGACTGTCCATAAGCATTACTAACTGTGGACTCTTCAACCAGAAATTACTCAACACTCTGTATTCTATACCGTATGATGTTATTCTATGGCAGCCGGCTTTACCATATAACTTCTTTCGAGCAATTGCCTCTGGTGAACTGTCCAAAACTGTAGATATTATGCCATGAACTAAGTCCATCGTTTTTACAGTCGCAAACTTGCCCCCGAATTCTAGTAAAAACTCGTTTCCAGAGCCTTCTGTGTATCCTACATGTATATGGGCACCACAACTTCTGAATGTGTGATCAGGAGCGTACGGAGCAGTATTTTGGGTCATTGTCCAAACATCAAAGTCTGGATCACATCCAAACATCTGTGCTTCAACATGGTCAAGTTGTTCCGGAGAAAAATTTGCCGAAGGTATTGGAGCAATATCATATCCGGCTGGCAATTCCTTCATAACATCTTGAAAGGCTTCTCTTATTTTTGACACAAAATCTTGGCCGTTTACAGCTGGAGGTGTTGCAAACTCTAAAGCAACATTGTCTCTCTGTATCATACTTCCTCCGGGCATTTTCTTTGGCTCATATTTAGTACCGTCTATGAGTGGTATGGCTGATTTGAGCTCACCTGTTTCTTTGTCTACTACAAAAAATTCCGGATCAGTACCAATAGTGTGACGACTTGTTGACATGTTATGTATCCTTTCGTTTTAATTTTGTATTACGTATATTTCTATACTTGTATCACTTTATGCTTCGCTATTTTTTTCGCATAATATTGTATTACGGAAAGTTGTATCCAATTCATGATCCTGTGTATTATTTTTACACAAACTCAAAATACCGCTGCAATTATGAAATATGCTTATGGTTTGTACTGCAGGTGAGTCAAAACGTTTATCTAGTTTTCCATGTGTAAAAAACAAAGTCTTTCTGTATTCTATTACCTTATCTATTTTATCCCACAAATGATGTAAATAATTGGAATCATTATCCATGTCATTACTTGTATCATCTCCGATGTTTTTCAATCTTTCTTTAAGATCTTCGTTTCCTTTGAATCCGTCCAGGTATTCATATTTATCACCTAGTCTTATTAACAACGAATAGAGCGATATTAAAAATGGAGAACGCATCCACATTGCTGTACCAACAAACATCCACACATTTTTTTCATGGCTGCTAACTTTGTATAACCTACTTCTTGACCACCTGGCCATTTTTTCGTAGTGATTTAATAGCGACAGTGCTGTTAGCATTTTTTTATTGAAGATTTCTACATCTTTGTCTGATAGATTTCTCATGGTTACTAACATTCTAGTACGTTCTAAATCTACTAGCGGGTTTTTGTAGTAATCAAATGTGAATCCATATATGGTACATGTTTTTTTCAACCAACTACATTTTAGCACATCATGTAAGTAATCTCTACACAGTACAAATGTATGACATTGTTTATTACCATTCTTCGGAGATGATATAAAAGCAAACTGCATTTGTGTTTGTTGGTAAATCTCATTTAGCGAACCGCTTTCGTCTTTGAACCATTCAATTTCTATTTCATTTTCTATATTATTTATCATAACTACCTCGCAATAAAGACTCTAATTCGTTCTGTAACTCACTTCCAATTCTGTTTTGAGCAATACTAACCAATTTATCTGGTTTTATTTTCATCAGCTCGTCATCAATACTAGAAATGTACCCATTCCTTTTTTTAAACAATATACTACTTAACGGGTTATCTTTTATTTTAATGGCAAATTCTTTTTGACTTTTGATGTCTTGGCAATCAAACCATATGAATGACAATTCATCTGATAGAATGCTAAGTAAGTCGGTGAATAGTCGCAACACTTGAGTATACTCTGGAAAATATGTAGTAATTTCGTCGGCATTTCCATTTAGTACTATTTCTGCAAAACATCTAGCTAGTAGATTACGGCTTTTAATAACGACTCTGCTGATTGATAAGTAATCTTTGTTTTTTACTTTTATACGATTTTTGTTATCATCTACTACTATAAAACCTTTATCTAGCGGAAGTAGATTTTCTAGTAAGTACTCTACCTCTTTTATATTTCTCACTCTGTACGTCTCAGGTCGTTCTAAATTATACTTTTTAGCAAAGTCATTTATCATATCTCTACTTAGTTCTTTTTCAGCATGCTTATCTACAATTGTTAGCAAAAATAAGCTGGTACTTTCGTACGGAGTAACTATGCGATTATACGGACTAACAAGTTCGAAGACATAACAATATTTATTTTCTTCTTGTTTAAAAATCCAAAACGGGTCTTTTTCTTTTTTCTTAGACAATAATGCCCTTTTAGCAAGAGTATCATAGGTAAAATCAGTTTTGTGGACAAACCCACCTGCCATGGGTTCTGACCTGCTTTGAATGTACCAATCACCATTATAATTGTAAATTACTATCAAGGATCCATCTAATCTTTCTTCAGCTACAGCGCTCTCCCAATCAATGTAATCTATAGTTAATTCTCCTTGATTGAAAAATCTTTGAAACGACATACTTACTATGTTGCTTTGTTTATCCAGAATTAATGCTCTTGCTTCTTTTACTATCACGTTGGTTTTATTGGATTTTATTGTATCATAGTTATAAATAAACACTTCATCATAGCTGTTATCTTGATGTCTTAATAGTGATTTTTTTATCTTTAGATGTAATTTTTCTTTTAAGAACATGTTGGCATCTTCTATGTCTTCAAACTGACGTATGAATTCTTGTATTTTAAGCATGTCTTGTCTCTGTGTTACTACGATTTGTTATTAATACGCCAAGATTGTGATCTATTTCATGTTGTATTGTATTTCCTACAGGTCCTTCAAATTTAGAAACATATCTAGTTCCCTTAATATCGTACCATTCGACATTTATCCAGATGGATCTTCTTACTGGTATTGGTTTGCTTAATCTTATCGAGCCACAGTTTGAGTTAATAATTTTTGTACGCGTAGATTTTTTAGTTATTCGTGGGTTTATTAGTATCTTTATGGACCCATTGTCCCTTACTGCTATGATATTAAACGGTATGCCTAGGTTTGCTCCTGACAATCCCTTTAATGTAGTATAATCACTGAATTTTGTTTCCATCAAATTGTTCATATAATAGATTATATACGAAATTATTTTTCGATATTGCTTATTGTCAACCAGTAATCTAATATTGACGTTAAATATTCTTCGTTTTAATATCTCCGTATCAAATTCGTTAGGCATCAACATTTGTACTAGAAACTTCGTTATTACCTTTTTTGGCATTGCATGCTCCTTTCATTGGTTTCGATTATTTCTATTTAGATATTAGCCTGTTTTAGTTTAACCATTTTTTTATCTTACTGGTTTTTGGTTTTGTCTTTTTTCGTTACTGTTTTATCTTTGTTTTTTCCAATTTTATTGATTTATTTTTTTATACTAGAACTTGATAGATTGTAGTGCTTCACAATATTATATATTATGACTGCAATAATGATCTGTGTAACATAAATTCACCCATGGCTTTGTAAACATTGTTTACATAGGCCTCATTTTTGCCTACATAATGATAGAGTGCTTTAGGCATGTTGCCTTTTTGCTCATTTAATATTATTGTTAATATTTTTACTCCATGTTCTAGTCCAGTTTTTATTTGGTGTAGATCGTATTCATCTTCTAGTCCAAGAGTATCCTTCCATATACTAGGCATTACTTGTAACAACCCTCTGGCACCTTTGCTTGATACTGCTGACGGGTTAAAATTTGATTCTACCTCTACCATTCCCATTATTAGTTCATATGGTATATTATTACGTACACTGATATCAATTAAATTATCAGCTATTGACTGTACTACTTCTATAGGCATCTTCTTAAAGTTAGTTTTGATGTACGATACTATTGCTTTTTTATCGATGTCGTTGTTTTCTATTTTGTTTTTGAAGTTGTTATATTCAGTTGTTAAGTTATTGTACCTAATCAATAAATTAGCTTTTTCTGTGGCCATTTCTTTATAAGAACTTGACAGTAATTTAAACCTTGTTTCTATTGGGTTTTCAATTAAAAAAGAGCCAATTACACACAATAAAATACTTGATATAACTAATATTGGTACTATATTATGCTTGCTTGTATTCAAAACAAGTAAAATATATTTGCTAATTTTACCTTTTATATTCATGCACTTCTCCTTTATATTACTATGGAAACCGCAGTAATCAGTATTAATATACTATATTAGGTATTTTGCAATACAATAACTGTTAGTGGTGGTTTATGTTTTGCATTATTAATCTTGTTTTAAAGTTATCTAGTGAGATACCTATGTTTTAGTTTTTCAAATACATTAGCTATGAATTTATGTGCTGATGAACCAATACATAGTTTTGTAATTCCCTCGTCAAATTGTCTGTCAAGAGTAAGTGTACTATATATATCTCTCTCGTCCAACCCACAGAAAAGTTCATCAAAATTGTGCATAATCATGTTCCAGTATTTAACTGATTCATATGCATGCATTCTGTTTACTAGAGTACTAGGTTCCTTTAATACACTTAATACTTTTTCAAGTGTTTTAACATCATCATCATCTAGCTCAACACCAAGTCTTAACATTAATGTGTACATCGATAACATATGAGTACTTTTTAACCACCTTTTATCCCCTACTGTCATAAATGATGATATAGATTCCTGTGGTTGAAAACCGTATAGTTTTGTTTGCCTCCATCCATGATGACTTGTAAATAAATTTACTAATTTTACTCCCCTAATAACAGCTCGTTCAAAAGTATCGCAGTTTGCTTGTTTAGTTGAATCACTAATGTATTTAGTAGTAATTACAAGCCTGGTACAATCAAGTTGCATTCTCTGATGATCAATGTTTTCAGTAATTTTGATCTCCCCAAACGAGTATCTGATGTATTGAATGAAATAGTATGCTAGTATTTCTCTACATTTAGTTGAGTCACTTACTAACCATACTTGTTTCGTCTCTGATGGTTTGGAACAAAATGAAAAACTAAAACTTCCGTCTACTTGTGCTTTATCTGAAGAAAACAATGTGTAGGTTTTGTCCATTTATTATTTGTCCTTATTAAAATAATTTTCCTTGACGTTATTAAATCTTTCTGCTATTATATTATGATGCGAATACCCACGACACAATTTAAAAATACCTTCTTGTGATTGTGATGCCAGAACATTTATATCATATATGTGTTTCGTAGTTAATCCACTGAAAATATTATCAAAGTTTGACATAATCATATCCCAGTATTTGTATGTGGCGCGCGCATGAGCTACAGTATTGTTAGGGGACTCAATATGTTTGTTCAAAGCATCAATTATGTTTTTGCATGTTTTAACTTCATCAATGTAGTTGCCAAGCCTAAGCATTAACGTGTATAAAGACAGCATATGTGTACTTCTAATCCATTTTTTGTTACCTACTATCATATAGAATTGAGATGTGTCATTCGGTTTTGTTTCTTCCACTTTAAATAGTTTTGTAAGTTCCCATTTATGACGTCGCTCAAAGAGATTAATGATGCGTATTCCTCTTTTCACTGCTAATTCGAATTTACTTGAATTATTTTTTTTACTAGTTGTACTGTCGTAAAAGAAACCTACTACAAATCTGACTTGACTTATTGGTATTTTTTTCACTTCCGGGTCGATTGTGTAAGGATTAGGGATTCTTGATCTCATTCTATAAATCATAGAATGTATGAAAGTTTCTCTACATGCAACAAAAGGGCTGCGTAGTTGTACCATCCCAGATGCTGATGGTTTTGAACAAAATGCAAAATTAAAACATCTACCATTTGAATAATATGTATGTGTACTGACATTGGTTAGTTTATATTTTATAGTCATTTAGTGGCCTTTCTTTAATCGATAATATTGATTATTTTGATGTAGATATGATTATTAATATATACTAACTGGTAATATCAATTGTTTCAAATTATTTTAGTTTGATATATTGATCCACCAATTAGAGTCAGGTGCTTTGTTCAAGCACCACCATCTAGTACTTTCATATTTACCAGTTGCAAATGTGTGAAAATGACCAAAATACCATAATGCTGGCTTATATTTCTGTAACACAAGTGACAAGGCATCCATCGATGTGTCGTTATTGTGTTCTTTATGAAAGATGTTTTCGTAAAATTCTCGTGGTGCTGTATGTGATACAATTATATCTACTTTACAGTCTGGGAGTGTTTCTATATCAGAGTAGCTTATTATCTCGTCTGGGAACCAATCCACGCCACAGATTCTTTCTTTTTTGTCTATTGATTCCGCACCACCTATGAACATAACTGTTCTACTGTCTGGAAGAGTTATAGTAGAACCTCTTGGCTGATAAAAAATTCCGGGTTGCATCTCTAAGTTACCGGTCTCTACTAGGTCTTTTTTTACGGCCCAATGATCTTCGTGATTTCCATCACACCAGTAGATTAAACAATCTCTATTTTTTACTCCATACTGGTTCCATGGTTTTAATTTTTTACCAGAATACAAATCTACTCCAAACGTAGTATTGTGCCATTTTCTCCAATAACCGTAATCACCACACTGTAGTATAATGTTTGGGTTCTGCCTGTTTATCATGGCATTAAGGTAAGCCCATTCTCCGTGTATATCTCCTGCTATGATTATTTTTTTCATGTGTATAACTCAAAATTTTCTAATTCACTGGTTTTACTTCTATAGTGAATCTTCCATCGTCTGTCATTTCTGTAAATATTGTGGTTGTTCCACTCGCAACAGTAGCAGATGTAGAATATACTGTGTTACCCTCTGAATCATTGAATATGGTGTTTAATATAGCATTAGCTAACTCTTCAGCAATATCCTTGGCTGTTAAATTAGGATCACTCGGCAGATCTATTGGTCTGTTTTTCATTACTATTAGCTCCTTTTGTTTCTACGTTCTTGGCCGTGGTTTTGAAGTATGTTTCCGCTCTTCTTATGAATGACGGCAATGCACGTTCGATACATTTTGGCACAAAATTGCCACTGCTTGTCCTTATTACGGTATTTTTACCACCAGTAAATATTATTTTATCTCCATAAGCCCTGTTTATGGCTACTGATACAGCGTCTTTTTTTGTGAACGGTAGTGGTTCTACATCAACTCGTTTAATAGATTTAGTCAAGTCTGATGCTAGACTGTTTGCGTTGAACATCTTTTCCGGTATAATTTTTATATCTGTCTGATAAGCTTTACCAGAATGTCTTTTTGACCACCCTATTAGCAACGAATCGTTGTCTTTGAATGCTACAAGAGCTGCATATGGAGCTTGTCGTACTACTTTGTTGCCTATTACATGGCCAGATTCGTTTAATACTTTTTCTACTTTATAATCACGGATATATTTGATTATAAAGTCATCAAGATTTTCCGATATTTTTTTTACCCTGTCAACATCGACAGCACCGGCAATGTTTGGCTTCGGATGCCCGTATTTTTCGTATTTGGTCTTACGGTTTGGTTTTGCATATTCTATTCCGTCCTTTACGTAAGTATTACGTCTTTCAGCTTGAGTTGACATTTTTAATTCTCCTTGTTGTTTTGATTTGTGGTTAACAAAACCCCCTACTCCTATCCCTTCCCTAATGTCGGGTCAGTGAAGGTCCTGGCTCCTGTAGCCGATTCCTATGTGTCCAGTTTTTCCTTTCTTTTAGCATTTTGTTCTAATGTATCTATGATAGTTTCTAGTGAGATTGGGTAGTACTTCCATACATCAACACCTACATTGACTACTCTTTTATCAGGAATAAATTTAAATAGTGTGTGTACATGCCCACATAGTAGTATATACGAATCATTATATGATTTAGTATACACACAAGGGTCATGAGACATTATTATATTGTGTTTGTTTATAGTAAGTTGTTGAGCAGTATGCACTGTGGTAAATCCTATATCTACATAGTAAAACGGATTACAGTAATCATGATTTCCCAGAACCAAATGGTGTTCGCCATTTAATTTACTCATTAAAACTTCGTAATAATTCCTGTTATCAGCTCTTAGCCAACAAAAGTCTCCTATATGCCACACAACATCATCAGGCTTAACTACCTCATTGTGTCTACTGATAAAACCACCTTCCATTTTGTCAATGCTACCGAACTCCTCGAATCTACCTGGGCAGTGTTTTAGTATTGCTTTGTGTTTATAATGCTCGTCAGATGTAAACCAAATTGTCAAAATATCATACCTCCTGAAGATTTATACATACACTAGGTTTAGGTACATTATCTTCTTTGTCGTAGTTTAACTCTCCTACATTTAAAGCACATACAGGGTATCCATCTTCGTTATCAAAAAATTCACAACAATATCCATTACCAAAACAATAGTCTCCGGCTGATACTGTTACAGGCAGAAGCACTTTTTTGTAAAATTTTTTCGTCATTTATGTTGCTCCTTTATAAAAACATTATCAATAACCGTTATTTAGGCACAGTACTAAATGTACATTTAAAATGCAGCCAACTGTCATTTGTTTGAATTATGATAGTATAAAGTAGCACATTTTTGGTTGTGCCAATGACCAACGTTATCAAGTTCTTTCAATAAAAAATCTACTGATGGTAGAGTGTTGTTACATTTCTTGCATTTTAGACTACATACATCAGTAAACTCTATTAATGTATTGCATCCAGGGCAATAAAACTGCACACAACGTTTTGATATTTGACCGCCATTAGTATTATTGGCAATTGTTACATGTAACATTTTATTTAAACACTCCATTCTTTCTACTGTTTACAATACATTATCGTTCTTGTGGTCAAACTCAACTAGTAGTACCTTCTTACAATATGGGCAATAGAAAATGTAGGTATCGAATTCTTCTGCTCTTATACAAGTATAGCAAGTATGTTCCATTTGCACTATTTTATTACATGTTTTACACGTAGTCATATTGTGTACAAGATTACCTGTTTTTATGTTATTTACTAGGCTCATTTTGTTTTGACTCCTTATTCTTCTTGTAGTCGGTACTGTACCAACCAGAACCTTTAAGGTGGAAACTACTTAAAGAGGTAAGCCTTGTCATTGCAGTACAACACACCGGAGCTGGATCACTGTACTTCTGTAAACGTTCTACTATTTTACCACATTTAGGACATTTAAATTCATATAGAGGCATGTGTATATCCCTTTCAACAAAAGAACTAAAACTAGATGATACTATAAAGTTTTTATAATAGGTATTATCTGCATTTATTTTCAACTATTAGGTATACATATTAAGAACGTTGTCACCTATGATAAACATCAGTAACCCATCCCAATATTCAGCATCAACACTTTCAGGCAAATCACTGTCTATAATCAACTCTTCCACTTCGCTGAATAGATTTTCTAGTACTGGAGCAACTACAGTTAAATAGTCGTGTTTACCTTGTTTAACTTCTTTTATAAAGCTCGCATTTTTTAATGGAAAAGTAATAGTATTATCGATTAAAAGTTCTCTCATTTGATAAGCAGTACGCAACGCATGAGACAGAGCTTTAAAATCTACTTGATTTTCTTCAGCTTTGCGAATACGGTTTCCATATGTTGATTCAGTTTTTATAAGGCAGTCTAACATGTAATCAATAGAAATAGTTTCTTGGAATTTCCTATCAATTACTTTATACATTCGTAATTTACTTTTTTCATCATAAAGTCTTCTAGTAAACTCTAGATCAGGAAGATCGTCCCAAATATCTTTTAATTTTGTTTCATGACACTTTTTACTGTCTCTAAACATAATTAACTGTTTAATAATCTTGTTTAAATTTCCTAATCTATCAGAAGAAACACCGTGTTTTTCCATTTGTCGTTTTGCATATCCGACAAAGGCTTTCATCTTTTTAGTATAGAGTTTTTTTCTGTTATTGACTATTAAATCCCATATATCGGTTTTTTCTTCAATCATGTGATCAGGCGCATGAATCATGTCCATAGCGACTGTTTGTCCTTCACAAGCCAGTTTAATGAAATGATGAAGAGAGTAAAACTCAATGTCCATATCTTCTGAGGAATTTTTATCTTTTTTGTTTTGCTTAGTCATATAGTTGTAGCTTTTAGGAATCCTGTTCAGTAATACCTCTTTGGCTGTGGGAAGAAACACTCCTTTATAATCCGTATCAGATTCAGGGGTGTCTGTGCCGTACAGTTTACTTCCGAACTTCATTTTAACTATAATATTTAAATTGTCCATTATAATATTTTCCTAGTCATTGTTATTTACGCATATTTCTACTTGATTAAGGAATGACATAGCCTCTTCTTTATTAAGACATTCCCATGGACCATATACTGCTTTTACGAACGGACTTTCGTTGGCTTCTTTCATATCCTCTTGACAAAAGTATCGTTTTACAAACTTCTGTCCATTGACATGTATATATCCCCACCATCTATTCATTTTTTTTATCCTCCGTAGTTTTGCCGCTTTTGAGATTCATAATAGGTACTAACCTATCGATAATTTCTACAGTAGGTTCTATAATCTTTTCAATAATTTCTGGATCCTTATAAGCTTCTTTCATTTCGTCTGTTGGTATTACAGAGGTAAATATATCTTTATTACGCATTCTCTCTTCAGCTTTGCTTACATCAAGTTCTTTTTTTGCTTTAGAACGAGACATTATTCTACCCGCACCATGTGGTGCTGAGTAATTCCATGTTGAATTGCTTTTACCTGTACAAATTAATATTCCGTCTTCCATATTAAACGGTATAATACACCGTTTATTCTTGTAAGCTGCCATAGCGCCTTTACGTATTATGAAGTCACCAAAATCTATGTAATTATATAAAGTTTCTACTTGATCTACTACAGGAGAATCGAAAATATTACTAAATTACTACAGGATTTGAAAAAGCAGGATGATTAATCATCTTCATAATATGAGAGATGCATTCAGTTTCCACTTCATCTACCATAATGGTTGCTGTTTGGTATTTACCACTTAGTGTAAACATATAATCTCCTTAATTAATGAATTTATACATTAAGCTAGACTCAATACTACGCTTTAACATTTGTTTCGCAGTATATTCTGATATATATAATTTATAAATCATTTCATGGTATGACTCTTTTATTTCGTATACATCATTCTGCGTAATATATCCAGCAGGATCACCTTCATTAGTGCATAGTATAAAACCTACATGTTTACTATCAACCCTTTCCCACCTGTAACAAGTTCCATGTATTTTTAATGGTATCCACGTAGGTTTATTCCACATATCTATTTTAATTTTGCCTGGTACATATTTATTTGCGACCTTTTTTGATACTATATATAACCCATATCTTGTATTGAATCTATTTGCAGAGGTTTTTACTTTTTTGTCTAGTGCCTCTATAACCTGTACTAGATTAGTGTAGCATTCTTTATTGTTATATTTACGAATACATCTGTCCAAACCTCTTATGCCTTTTATTGTAGTATGTAGCATGTCTTCTAAATAATAATAATTATAGTTCATATAACTGATGATATACTTATCATGTAGTTTTATCAACTTTTCTCCCCTCTTCATTGTGTTCCTCCCTTGTAGTCATTGCACAAAGGTGTCTTACCACTTTTTACATATATGGCTTAAGTTCTAGCAATATCTCTTTTATAACGCTTGGTTCAATCACAAACCTTTGGCAGGAAGAGGGTATCTCGTAAACTACTATGTTTTCTACGAAATTCTCAAACTCGTCGTCGTCATAACCATGTCTGCCCCGCACGCAGTTGTCTACTTTACTCAATAAATCACTTGGGTCGTCGCTAACAAAAACTACATTATTTTCTTCCCCTCCTGGGTGTGGTACAACAGCTATGTATGTATACTTTAACGTCTCCCTTTTACTGTTTGCATCACTTCTTCCAATCTTACCCATGATCTTCTCCTTTTTAAGTTATTGTTCTTTTATACTTTTTGTTTATAATACTGTAGTGTTCTAGCTAGTCTACTGACGTGCTAGTAGGACTCCTATCTCAACACACCTGTTGAGGCAGTGTAAATGTCCATATTCGGCAGTCCGGTTAACACCATCAGACGTTGGTTTAATTCCTCTCTTATTATTTTCTCGTTGATCCAAGTGCTCGCTATCATTGTATGGGTAAATATATTTCTTTGACCATTTTAGTAAGTCATACTTCAACGAGGTACATCGAGAATTTCCTCGTAATAGTTGTTTCTATAGTAAATTTTTGACAATCAAGAGGTATTTTGTAAACTGTCATATTTCTAACAAAATATTTGATGTCTTCTTCGCTAAACTCGTAGTCGTCTTACAAGCAGGAATTTATATCGTACAGTAACTTATTTGGATCTTTGTTGACCAGGACTATATTCTCTCCATCATCTGATGGATAAATAGCTATATATATAGATGCTTTGATTTTTCTATCTTGCTTTTTCTAAATGGTCAGTCCGTTAATGTACTGATAGGATTACTACATTGGTACGCCTACGTCTAAATACTAGACAACTCAAACATCAGTTATTAACAGTACATCCTATTTACTTTTGTACTCTTACTTACCAGCGTTGTCGTAGTCAACACGTTTTTGATACATACCTTCTAATTCTTTAGCTAGAGCTTCTTTTATTTTTTTTAAAGCACCTAGTTGTATAACTACATCATCAAGTTGTCCATCGTCCAACAGATCAGTAATAGTATCATCTATAACTTTAGTCGGATCTAATTTGTTATACTGATAAAGGG
>Ga0265294_10003577_pt1 | contig 19818 bp, 27 predicted proteins | sample MunlanPumphouse3_FD_192504 | JGI IMG/M metagenome (GOLD analysis project Ga0265294, IMG submission 192504) | Groundwater microbial communities from a municipal landfill in Southern Ontario, Canada - Pumphouse #3 | ecosystem: Environmental > Aquatic > Deep subsurface > Groundwater | place...
ACCGGATGAGTTATAACCAAATCCGCCCCTGCTCTGGTGCAGCATTGCTCGATAATCGCCGACTTCCCTACTCCGGGGGATCCCTCTACCAATACAGGGAACTTGTTCTCAATGGCAAACGCTATTGCCTTTTCCAATTCCTTTGGTCTCATAATTTTTCTCCTGCTAATATCCTTCTTGCCATAAGGCGCTTTATGGTGGCAAGTATTTTGTGGTATTTTGTTATATCGATGACAAACACAAATGGCCCATCTGTCGCACGGCCACTATCGACGAAATTAAAGCTTACATAAATATAGGCCTTATGCTTTTCTACTATTTCAGCCTTAGTAATAGCCGACACAAACTCGTTGAGAGAGAAAGCTCCCACAAACTTATAATCATCCGGCTTGCAATCTTTTATGTAAGCCAGAAATATGGAGCTCTCTGCATGCTCTAAAAGAACCAGAAAGCCCCGGCATCGATCTTCTCCGCTTATAATGGCAGGGTCAGCTCCACCCCAATACCTGTAGCTGCTCATTCTCTCCGCTGACATGTTGATGATTTCAATGTGCTCAACCTTGCCGCGAAGGCGCATTATTTCACTTTTTGTAGATACCGTTAATGGCAAGTAAGCAGCCGTCTGTCCGGCGGGGTCACTAATTACACAAGCATTCACAATATTCCCCCTATTATCTGTTTGCGTATTTGCTGAGAGATATCCAGCGGGAAGCCGAATAATGAGCCGCCCTTCCCAGCTCTTACTATTTCAGCCATAATTTCATTCTTGTCTATGGCTTCGCATGAAGCTTCCGCGTATTCAACTTCTATGCTCTGCTCCACACGAACACTAATTGTTCCATTACCCTTGCTTTTGACTGCCACATATCTCGCACCCCGTGATATGCTTTCGCCGGTAGCCACAATTTTATTGGTCATGGCATCGACAAAGACCTCGTCAGGGCTTATGCTTTTACTTGAGCAACGTTTTGACCTTATCTCATGCGCTGCCCATCGCGCAGAGACCCTTAGCCACCTAAAGCAAAAGATATGCATTCCGCGTATCGTGTAATCAAGGACACAGCATACAGCGTACGCAATATGCCATGACTTCACCTTAAATATCACAATAGCCTGCCCCGGCGCATTTATGCCCCACGCTAATAAGTCTGCATTTTTCCCGATACGCGTCATCACGTCTCGACGAGCATCTTGCCTTCCATGTCCACCAGATACTGCAACCTTGTGCATCCTAGATAAATACATAATGCTGCCAATATCGTTATCATAGCTAGCAGGACAAATTTGGGTTAATATCCATTTTACGTCTCGCTGTTCATGCATGCCAGTGCCTCCTTGATTTTATCATGGTCGCGAGGCCGCCCACTCTATTGCTTCTACTCTTACGCCTTGGGGATGGAAGGTGCAAAGAATACCGGTCACGTCCTTGTCTATCTCCAGAATATCTGGTAACGGCTCATGCTTTTCGAAAAGCCCATAATCAGAATAGCAGCGACCAAGTTCACCCAGAGCATACGCCGCCGCGCAAGCTTCACATGAATAGTCACCATCAGAAAAGACAATTCTTGCCGTATTTGGAAATGTTCTGCTGCATCCATCACAATAGAATGTATCTTCCTCATATTGGTTTCTTGTCCTTTCTGAAATATATAGATACTCTTCATACTTACTGCTGTCATAAGCATCAAAGCTGACGGTTGAGTAATAAGCGCTCCCAAAAAACCAAAGAAAGGAAGCATCGCACTTTTCCGCCTTAATCCCTTTGGCTACAGGGAAAGGTAAAACAAAGGCAGTGGGCAAATACAAAAACTCCTCTATGCACCAATATTCCGACAAAGACTCGAGACTGAATATGCTCTCGTTAAAATGATCTTGTATATATCCATCTTTTTGCTTATCCTCTTTATTCATTGCTTCTCGCCACACATCATCTATGGGGATAGCGACCACGCTCTCCACTTCTTCCAGCGCCCCCTTTCCATGTCCTTTGCTATAATATTCATAAGTACTGGCCATAATGCACTCAAACACGTCCACCTCGGAAGACTGGCCTTTTTCCGGATCATCCTTTACCCATAAATCAATAATTTCATGATCATCAAAGATTGGTATTTGATTCTGATACGAGGGGAAAGACAGGCAGTACAGAGAGGGAGATACATATACTGCATTTTTCATATAGGCCTTTATTTTGTCAGACCTTAAGCTTATGTCAGAGAACATTCTTTTCCATCCGTTTTCATTGAGCACCCGATATAGATCATGGCTGCTCGAAAGCATAATGTCCTCGACCTCTTTCTCGCCCCCCGTCCTGGCATTAACACCACGCATAACACGATATTCCACAAATCTCTCCTAGCAAAAAGCGCCCGAAGGCGCGTTTATTATTCTGTGAATGTCTTTATCTTGGCCATGAACTCCGAATGCTCGGCAAGAGGTATTTTAATCTTGTCTCGGCTTGTCCCATCATACCCACACTGCTCAATTAAGGCATATGGAGGGAGCTCCTGCTGCAAAAAATGATCCCCTATGCTTATCCGGTAGTTCTTTCCCTTCCGGAGAAACGTGGTAGCCATATAGAACCTGCCCTTCTTGTGCTTAATGTCTGCTGCATATATCGACTTGAGGTAGAGGGTTATCTCTTTCTTGAATCTTTTTGCCGCAGAGTCAAACAAGGGAACCATGCTTGCAGCGGTATTACTTACTGCTCTCAACATGTTCAGGCACTCTACCATGGCTGCTTCTCCAGGTGCTTTTGATAGGCAAACTTGGCCTTTATATACTGCGCAAAATATTTGTCAGCAGAAGGGGCTTGGGTCAGCCCAACATACAGCTCCACGGGGACACCTTTATATGAATACCACCCGCTCCTGACAAACTTGACGTACAGCTTGCTAATCTCGGCATCATATGCCACCTCCTGTATCTGACTTGACTGAATCTTTACTGCTTCCATTTCATCCTTCCTTTTTCCAGTATAAATTGATTTCTTCCGGGTCTATGACCTGGACTACCCTTTGGCGCGTTCCGTCCTTAACCCGATATATCCTGATGCGTCGAACCATAGCCATTGAATAAAACAGCCTTGGGCGATGCCTAAGAATGATAGCCCTCTTCATTCTTTTTAGTCTTTTGGACATTAAGACCACCTCTTGGGCTTCGCTCAATGTTTCACATGGAACAACTACCTCGAATCTGTTGTTTCTGCGGTCGCGATTCTTAGCTATCTTTGACAACACAGTATCCTGCATTGTCACATAGAACTTACTTCGGGAAAGCCTTAGTTGTGTTTTGGCTGGAAGATACTTCAGCTGGTTTGTGTCTATCATACTCTTTCCTGTATTGGTCCAGGATTGGCTTTAAGGCGGACAGTACCCTTGGCATTTCAGTCGCCGTTGTTATATCTCCAACCCTAAATGTACTCTCTTCAGCTATAATTGTCACCCGGTCATCCTCATTCATGGAAATCATAGAGGGGCGGACAACGGCAACAAAGTAGCTAGAGGGAGACACAAGGAGATCAACTTCTCCCGAAGGGATCTCTGCTTTAAGCACATCCTCGCTAATTCTTCCTGTACCTATGTCGTGCAGCATCACAATCACAGCACAAAGCTTCTCATCCGTCGTTATCGCAAACTCAGGACTTACGCTTTTTGAGAGCTTGAGTTGATTGATCTTTTCCGCATAACGGAGCAAGAGCTCTTGAAAGGGGCTTAATTTTTTTTCTTCCATGTCTTTTCCTTTTTATTGTGGCCGCCACGAATAACGTGGCGGCCATTATTGGTGTGCCCTACAGGAGTCGAACCTGTAACCACCCGGTTATGAGCCGGGAGCTCTACCAACTGAGCTAAGGGCACCTACTTATCTTCTTCCGCGAATATGGCTATCCCGGAAAGAAACTCTATACCGTGCCGGCTTGTCCTATATAGGAACTCGCCTATAATGGTTATCCCGTATGGGACGTCATAGCTGAATGATATCTTATTTATGCTATCATTCGTTGCTATCCCCCAAAATGGAGACTTGCGAATAACTGAGACAACTCCCCCGTCTTGCTTTTGAGGAGACCAGTCGCTTAGCAGCAAAGCGTCAGCAAGGCTGTCTCCAAACATATCTTTTATAACTCTGGAGGTCTCATAGAAATCCTTTATGATTCTTGTTTTCTCCATGAATCGCCTACTCTAATCCCATTACCTCGGCCTCAAATGCCTTTCGCTTTTTGAAAATCGTGCTTGCCACGTCATCCATGTCAGTGTCTTGGAAGTAAAAAGCAAGGTTGTAGATCAGCATGCCCTTTTTACAAGACAAAAACTCGCAGAGACGCTCAGTAGCCTGTTCCGCAAACACTTTCTTGAAGTCCTTCTCCTTCTTTGGCTTTGCTTCCTTGACAGCCCTTCTTAGCTCCTTTAGACTTAAGGTGTCGGCCTTGTTCACCCATTCCCGAGCTTCTTCTGGAGAGGCTGCTTTTTTGATCATAGGAACAATCATGGCTACCTTGTCATAGCCGATGGCCTGCACGTCCCCGTCATACATGTCCATGCCCTTGATCATGGTTTCATATATCTTGACCAGAAGATTAGCCCTGGATCCGCTGATGGTAAGCTCGTTTTCCGCAAACTCGCGGAACGTTTCATATCCATTAGCACGGTACACCTTCTCGTCGCGGATTTGCAAAAGCATTTCTCCAAGAGCGACAAAGTGTTCTTCGATCATTTTGCACATATTACGAGCACTTTCAAATAGTTTTCTGGGTTCCATATTCACCTCTTTTTAATTGTTTGAGTTATAATTACGCCTTGCTTTACCATGTTGAGCCTTATGGCTGCACCATAAGAAACATCCAGATGTCTACCATTAATAAAGGGACCTCGATCATTAACGGTCAGCAAAACACCACTACCTGATTCTGGGTTTAAAACCCATAGCTTAGTCCCGAATGGCAATGTTTTATGCGCACAGGTCATGGCATACTGATCAAACACCTCGCCACTTGCTGTGTATCGCCCGTGAAACTGGGCGCCATAGTATGACGTTACCATGGGAACCATTTCAATAATGCAAGAGTCCTTGGTTGCATCAGCTCTCTCGCCTTCGCATTTTTGTTCACCAACCAAGCTTGCTATAGCCAAAACGACAAATGTTGCCACTAGCAGCATTATCGTGGCGGCTGTGCGCTTGCGCATCACTTAGGCCTATTGCTTGCAACCTTGCTATGATAGTTAAAGCTTGCAATGATGTCGCCATCGTCGAGGCTCTTGCGTACCCATGTAACATAACCCTTGTTATTCGCGATAATTTCAGCAATGGCTTTCCCCTTGTGCTTCCCAAAAGGCATCTTGTTATAAATCACCGTCTTTTGCGTAAGCGCGGCTAATGCCTCGAGTGAATGCTTAGACGCAAGCCTTCGAAACAAAAGATACAGGGTAACAACATCTGCTGCTGCACCATGTGCTTTGCCTAAGTATTTTTTTAGGGCTTCCGGTACCGGATCTTCGTTGAGCTTGAGAAAATACTTGAGGTATTGCATATTGTATTCTTCGCATGCCGTGTCCATCAAAAGATGCTTGCAACAACGCAATGTGTCGATCACACTCATCTTTGTCTCTATCCCCTCATTTTTAATCGCTTCGAGATCAAAAGGAGCATTATGGGCAACAACATAATTCTCGGGGATATTTGCCTCAACATACATGTCGCCAAGCAAAGATTCCTTAAATGGGGTTAGCCCGGCTAAGTCGCCATCTACAATGTCATGAATAGCAGATGCCTTTATAGAGACCGGAACCCCTGGGTTAAATCTTTCGGCATGAAGTTCAACTTCATCGGTTTCATCATGGATAACGCCAATTGCAGCCTCAATAACTCTCGGGCTTTCCAGGCTATGGGTCTCCGTGTCTACTAATAGTATCATATTCACTTCCTTTCGGTTATTTCGTTCACCTTCTTCATTATTCTCGGGACAATATCGTCTATGTCTCCATCTCCGGTATATACAGTAATCAAGCCATCACACTGAGATTTATTGTCGCTACACACAATAAGCTTAATCCCAGCAACGGATTTCAACATGTCAATCTGTTTTTTGCTTTTGACATCTGAGATGATGACCGCCCTTCTCTTCGAATGCACCAGAAGATCTTCCATCTTTTTTATACACCTGTCCTTGTCATACTCCTCTCCTGCGTTATAAATTGTGGCGACAAGCTTTCTTCCTCTAAGATCGAACTTGCCATCCCAGCCAAGAATTCTTGCCGCCTTATATGCAGGATACTGAAATGACGCCATAATAGCGTCAGGATCACACAACTCCTTCTTAAGCCGGGAATACAATTTATCGGAACGAGACCTAGAGGCTGTAGCTATTGCTATCACTATCATAGATGTCTCCCAATATTACTTTCCCACTTATGCGGACAGCCACAAATCGACCATTATGAGTATACATGGTCAAACTGATCCGGCCGGATGCCCAACAAGCTGTCTTGCCCCCTATTTTAACCGCCTCAGGGGAGCTGTTATCAGAGACACCTCTGCTGCGCTCCCGATCCTTCTTAAATATTTTTGTGGGATCAGCATCAATATAGCGATCAGGGCAAATTGTGACCCCTTTTCGGCCGGGGCGCATGAGCCACACTCCCGGAATCGGGTTCTCTCCACAATAGACAGATTTGGAGCCAACGAAAATACTAACGTTATCTTGTATCTCAATACTCGGGAGACGCGACAAAAACTTCTTTTCTAAAGAGGACAATATGCTCATTATCCCCCTTATTCCATTTTCGTCCAATTCTTCCAAGTTGTGCGCCCCAAATTTAGATGACAAACGGTCAAGATGGTCGCGAGAAACAAGGATGCCTTCCGCTTTTTTTATGATCAGGAATAACTGCTTTTCATTTTTTACCAATCTTGAGTCGCTTACATATCTGGTTACATCATCGATTTCAGTATCAGACAGCTTCTTTATGCTGTCCTTACCAAAATGCTTTGCGATATAGTCGTATATTATCTCTTGGGGGACATCGTTTTTATTGGCTATAGTAAATAGCCACTTAACTTTACTGTTCATAAGAGCCCCACTTGTCAACCTCAGCCATAAGCCCTATGGAGCGATCATAATACATTTCGACAACCCCCTTAGCGCCATGCCTGTTCTTAACTATGTATATGCCCATGATCCCGCTATCCTCCGCATCCTCAACATAGTAATCATCACGATGCAGAAGGGCTACGGCATCAGCGTCCTGCTCGATTGAGCCTGACTCTCTAAGATCCTCTAGCTTGGGCTTTTTATCGCTTCGCTTTACAGCTTCGCGGTTTAATTGAGATAGTGCGATTATAGGTATGCCAACTTCTTTTGCGATGGCCTTTATCTCTTTAGATATTTCTCCCAATGGATCAGCTGATTTGGCCTGCTTGGGACTTTTAGGTATTAGCTGCAAATAGTCCAAAATGCAAACATCCAATAAGCCCCTTGCCTTCATTTCTTTCAGCTTTACACGAAGTTCGAGAGTCCCATCTCTAGAGTTATCATCAATAGAGATATTGGCAGACCCAACAATCTCTATCGCTCTATCATATACTTTTTGAACTCCATTCAGGTCGACATCTTCAGGTCTTTTTTTCTTTTCTTCTGATATTATCACTCCATCTACAGACATCATCCCAATAAATCTTTCCGCTATTTCCATGACCGGCATTTCATAGGACTTTATGTAAACATGCAGACCGCTGCACCCCATGTTCCTGGCGATATTTACTGCATACTGAGTTTTGCCCATGCCGGGTCTTGCCCCAACAATAAGAACATTCCCCGGCCCAAGCCCGCCCAATATTGCGTCATGACGCTTCCAATTAAATTTACGCTTAAGAGGAGCTTTGCCATCCACGTAGTCAGACATTTCCTGCCACGACCTTAAGATAACATCTTTGATATCTTCGCAGTGGGATCCATTTGTCCTAAATAGCTGCTTAGTAATTTCATGGACGCCTAGCTTAGCTCCATCAATATCACCATGAACCTCTATGGAGTTCTGGATCATCTTGGCTTGGTTAAGTATCTTTCGTGACGCCGATGCATTTCGCACTTCCTTTAAGTGCTGCTCTAAATGGGCTTCGCTCACAGCATAGTCAGCCAAATCATTTATAGACATACAGCTTTCTACTGTTTTCAGCTCATTTCTTCGCTTAAGCTCATTGCTCACAAGAACCGGATCAACAGTGCCCATGCTTTCATACAAGTAAAGAACAACATCGAATATAAGGGCAAGCTCTTTCTTTTCAATATCACTTCTATCGATCCATGAGGTCACGGTGTAAATAGCGCTGTCAACCCCCATCATCATGCATGAAATTACATAGATCTCTGAGTTTATAACAGAGAGAGGCCCGCCCTTGTATGGTTCAAGTTTCGACATAGTCTCTCCCTTTAGTACAGGTCGGCTTTAAGGTATTTGTTAACCTTGTCGCCTATGAATCCAGAAATATCATGAGAGATCGTCCTTGTCTCCTCTTCTTTTCTGGAAAAATTAGTGATAACACATGTATATCTGCCTTTGTCTTTCCTGCCCTGGATTATCACATAGAGCAGGCTCTGGTCACACAAAAGCGTGTCGGCATCAATTATTAAATACCCGTTGAACGAGATCGTCTCGGACAACTTTTCCCACTTATCCTGACCCAGGCATGAGTATTCATGTGTCCAGGAAAGAAAGTTGACTACTCTCGCGCTATGAGCATTTCTCCATATATGTTCAGCTATGCTCCATTTCATTTTCGACATGACGTCTCTAGTCCCTGTAGCATAAATGTTTATCTCCCAGATGCTTTTACCGCCGCCCCTTTTATTGAGCACATCGATAATCGCCTGCGCCTCTGTTTTGCCACGATACTCAGGAGGGATGTCTTCAATGTTCTTCAACATAGCCATCCTCTTTTTCTCCTGTAATCTGGTCGTGACTAGGCAGAGATCACAGATATCACTACCATTAAAGTTTTCTGCGGGGCTTAACAGATTTCCACATTTAGAGCATTTTCTCATTTACCCCCCTTATCATTTTCGGGCTTAAGCTTAATGTACCCGCTGTACACATCGCCCCCCGCATCATGTGCCGGCAATGGCGAGATGATGGCAACAGGAGTCTCTCGCCGAGGAGTCAAGTAATTCTTGATATAGAATTTCTCTCCTCCGAAGAAGTTTGAGGGAGTGGCCTTGTACTTCATCTCTGCCCCCTTTTTGTCATACATGTAATCCTCGATAGCCCTACGAATTTCGTATGAACTGTAAGCTCTTGGCATTTCGGTATTCTTGCCCAAAAGCAAGCTTTCGATATACCCAATTGCAAGGGCATGGGATTGCCCATTAGACGATGACGGCCTTACGTTTATGCTGTAATAGCTGCATATCTTAGCGGCCTCTTCCCTTGCTTCATCTATCTTCTGCAAATACTCCCTCTTGGCATCCATGTTGTCTTCACCGGGAATGTAGGCTTTATAAATTGCGTCTCTCCCAAAAAATTTCTCCGGGACATACATTGCTTCCTTGCTAGAGCTTGAGAACTCTGCGTAGCTATCAATGATCGCCGTAACCTCGTCGGGGGCATACACTCTCCCCTTGTCAGAGAAGTGAGTACCCAAAAGCAACTGAGCTATCTTGTGGACACTATTCTTTTTCTGTCCCTTCCTAACCACCGCCCCATAGTGGCCATATATTCCCTCCGCCTCAATCAAGGCTTTCGCCATTGCCTCGGCATCAGACGAAATAGACTTTTCTTTTTCTTTTTCTTTTTCTTTTTCTTTTTTCTCTTCTTCTCTTTTCTCTCTCCCTACGGGAGATATAGAACTAATATTATCAGAGATAATATTATCAAGTGGAGTTGGAGCATACTTGTCAATCGGGACACTTTTTGGGACACTTTTTGGGACACTCTTCCCTATACCCAAATCATTGTTTGTTATACCACTTACAACGTTGCTGGCGGAAAGATCTGGGACACTTTCTGGGACACTTTCTGGGACAGATACATGATCGCCACAGGAGAATATTAATGTGTCTTCATTTGGGACACTTTCTGGGACACTTTCTGGGACACTTTTCTCTGCACCCAAGTCATTGCTATTTATACCATTTGCATCTCTGTCAACAAGAAGATCTGGGACACTTTTTGGGACACTTTCTGGGACACCATGCGAATTTGGCCATGGGACACTTTCTGGGACACTTTTTGGGACACTTTCTGGGACACTTTTCTCTACACCCAAATCATTGCTATTTATACCACTTGCAACGTTGTTAGCAGGAAGTTCTGGGACACTTTTTGGGACACTTTTTGGGACACTTTCTGGGACACTTTCTGGGACACCCGGCAAAGAGTCGTCATCGATATCGTCATCATCCCATAGACTAATTGAAATAACATGTTTCCCTGCCCCCTTTTTTTGGTTGCTGGCATCTTGATCAGACTCTTCTCGCTGGACAGACTCACTGGATTTGATGATATCCATAGTCAGTGATATATACCCGTTTTCCGTGAGCCACAATACCGCCCTATGCACAGTGCTTCTGCTTATCCCAATTTCCTTGGCTATTTTTCTAACAGACAAGGATGGCCCCTCTCTATCTGCTGTCAAGAGATAAAGGAGCACCATGCTGACATGCGCATCTTTTTCCCAGATAGGGGACATGTCTTGTGTCATTTTTTAACGCCCCTTTTTGTGGTGCCAGCCATTGACTCCTTGAGGGTCTTTTGCTTGAGGGCAATTGATACAATAACCTCGTACTCCTTGCCGGTCAGCTCAATGATGCGTCGACCGGAGAATCGCTCTGCGTCAGAGGACCTTGTGAGATCGTTCTTGGGAATAATCTCCTCTATTTGATCATTGCTGACTATGGCTACCATTTTGGGCTGGGATTGCTTTTTCTGTTTTTCCATTATCACATACTCCTTTTGATATTTCTCAGGAAATCGACTCACATAGTCATTAACCATGCTTTCGTACCATTCCTTATTATCGTTGTACCAGTTTAAAAAATCACCGCACTTTGATGGGCAAACAAAGCAGCGCTCTATCCGCGTAATATCTATCCGGCACCTTTTTAAGATATTCATAATTCCGTCCTTGATGTGAAGATTGAGAAGCGCGAGTTTCTGTCAAGTATAATTTCGTGGATGCTAGAAGTAATGTTTTGCCATGAATTTATCCCTACCCAGCCTGTCGTGCTCACTAAGATGCTCTTGGCATAAAGAGATGCCATCTTTTATTCCCACGTATGGCTTGGAACATATTGTGCACTTTCCCTCGCTTCTTCTCTTTTCAAGATACGTGTTTTCAGGAACGTATGTAGGGATGTCGAGGCCAGGAATAGTTTCCTGTGCGAATGTCTTTATAAGCCCCTCAAGTTGCTTGGCATCCACGTCTCGCATATGTTCGTTAATAGGCACTGGATATCCATAGGTCTCGTTGATGAGGTAACGCAGCTCTTCTATGCTGCCTAGATTTACGGCAGACTTGACACGCTCCATCATATTAATGAGATATGCATAGTATTTGCCGCTCACTCTTTCTACCGGCTTATCTTCACGATAGGTAAGAGATATTTCTATTGTGCGGTCAAAGGCATGCTTGGCAATACTGTTCAAAGAGGCCTCGTCTACATCAACGTAAAAAACTATAGTTGACTTTCTTCCCTTGATTGACATTTCTGCTATTTCACACCGGCTCGGCTTTGATCCATTAATGCTTATTTCCCCGGTAGCGAGGCAAAGCTGATATAGGTCTGCGATTACATCGACAAGCTCATCTGCCATGGTGAAGTATATTCTGGCCTTGTTAAAAGAATTGCTGAAGGTGTTATAGCGCCCCTTAAGCTTTAGTGTCTTCATCGTATACCTCAATTCCTCTTATGTATATTATTGTTGACCCATCATCGCTACTGAATGAATCGTGCTCGGCGGCATAATCCCTGGCAACCTCAATTGCGATCTCATGATCAATGCCTTGAACCAGAGAGGCGAACCTGGAGAGAGCGTGAGCATAATGGTTATATGCCCCCGCCCATATAATGATTCCATGCTTGATAACGATTACAGCAAACATCTTATCCCCCTATAATGCTCATTACACTTGAGTTTTCGTGATGCACCACAAGCTGGTGCCGCGCCCTGGTCATGGCCACGTAAAGCAGCCTGAGCTCTTCTTGAAAGTCTCCCTTCCGGTGTGGGAATCGCCCATCTTTAACATAAGGAATGAGAACAGCGTCCGACTCCATGCCCTTTGACATGTGCGCCGTGATTATAGCCACCTTATCTTGGGGCATGAAATCTGAGGCGCTAATCGAGGAATACCAATCCATAAACTCCAGATCATCCTTGATGTCGATCAGGTAAGGTAGCACCTTAACCATAAAGTGGTCGTATTCCCCTCTTTGTTTTTCAAACATGGGCAGCATGGTCTCGGCTTTGCGACAAAAAGGCATGTCTCTTCTCATGATGGCATCGAACTCCCTAACCGGGATGTCATTCTTTACTTTTTCATAGATGCTTCCATCGCTGTTTTCGAGATAGACCAACTCTGAGTCTCGATAATCAAACAAGTTAAGCAAGCGAAGCAGGCCATAGTCGTAATAATTATTGTAGTAAGCCCGGGTGGCTATGTCCAGATAAGACAAATACTTCATGTTTTTAACCGCAGACATGTCTTTGTCTATGGGTAAGCCCTCGAATACCTCAAGCAAATAAGATATCTCCCGGTTGGTTCGAGTGATTACAAATATGTTCTGCGGATCATGGTTGTTGAGGAGCATTTCCAAACTAATCCGCACGGACTCCATACTACAGTCATCGATGATAGTCGTAGACCCCGGCACTTCCTTTGATGATATACGTGAAGCATAACCAAACGTATTCATGTCAATTATCTGGTTAGAGACCAAAGCTATTGTTTTATCCATGCGATACGAGTAATCCATTTCGTATATAGCATCAGGCCTGCAAGAATGGATCACATTGGGACTTGCTCCCCTAAATGAATAAATCCCTTGCATAGCATCACCAACCATAATCAGACGTTTCTTTGCCAGCATTTCAATGATCTCAATTTCTGAGCTTGAAGTGTCTTGGTATTCGTCAATTATGACCAGGTCAAAGCCAATATCGTTTTTTTGTTTCAAGATTTTCTTGGCGTAGAACTCCATTAAGCCATATGTTATGGTTTGACCGTCCTTAATTTCCCGCAGATAAGATTTAAGGAATATCTCTTCCGTCTTCTTCGAGTCCGGGATGAGCCCAGTGTCACAGTAGTTGGCGATCAACTCCTTGGCTCTTGACATTGTGATCTTCAATGAGCTTCTTTTGATTGTCCTGCGGATTAACTCATCATTTTCAATCTCGTCGATAAGGATTAGGCGCTCATAGCCTATTACCTTTTTGTGCTCTTCCAAAATCCTGAGGCAAACCCCATGAATGGTATCACACCATTTTAGGCGCGGATTGGCCTCTCTTAGCTCTCTAGCCATCTTTCTTGTGAAGGTGCAGGCGAGAATGCCGTTTATGGGCACCCCTGTGTTTATTGCCTTTTTAATAAGAGCTTTTATTGTCGTGGTTTTGCCAGAGCCGGCCACGGCATGCACAAGAACGCGCTGTTCTTTTGAATTGATTATCTTTATTTGTTGATCTGAGAATTTCATGCCGTGGCCGCCCCCTTAGCAGCTAGGTCCTAATGTTGTTGATGTCAGCAACCTCAAGGTTAATGTGGCTGGTTATGATGGCCATGTCAACTTCAGGGTACTTCTTAATTAGAGACACGAGCTTTTCCAGGTTGTTTCCATCAAGCTCACTCCCCTCTATTTCAATAATTTTTGCCGTACCGGGATCAGATAGATGGGCAAAACCAAGGAGTACGGAGGCGATAAACAGCAGTCTTTCTCCACCGGACAGAACCTTATCCTGAATCTGAACACCATCTTTGGTTACCCCAAACATGGAATTGTTAATGACCCCCTCTTCTCCCATAACGCTTTCCACTATCTTAGCCACTTCGTCAATGAACCAGTATGATTCCTTTTTGACCTCCAAGAGCAGCCCGCCAATCTTCTTAAGCATCGACCGTTTGGTCTTGAGGTCTTCAAGCGCAATCTGCTCTGCCGCAGCCAGTTTTTTTATAGCATCAATCTGAATAGCCTTTTCGATCATCTCGTCAATGCGATCCCGTTCCTTCTGGCATGCCTCAAGATCGCCGTCGCTATATGTCGGCGTGGATATAATTTTCTTGGCTTGGGCCATCAATGACTGGATGTTTTCCTTTCTTGCGACAAGCGTGGCGAGATCACTCTCTAGCCCCTGTAGAGCGAGATGCTTCCGGTGTTCTTCAAGCATGCCGTTAAGAGCATCGATTCTCTTTTGAGAGGCCAGTATTTCGCTATCTGGGAAAATGAGCTTATTACTGTTTTCAATGGCCTTATCATAGTCCTTGATGAGAAGGGCGATGGACTTTTCTTCACGAGAAGCCTCCAGCGCGGACTTGCTCGCATTAGACAGCTCAGATCTCTTTCTATCAATCTTGCTATCGAGGCTATCTTTGGTTTCAGCAAGGGACTTGATCAGCTTCTTTACGTTTATTTCCGACCCACAAAGAGGGCAGGCGTCATCTTCCCCCAGCATATCAATATGGGACTGCGCCTGAGAACTAAGCTCCTCTAGCCCGGAAAGCTCTGCTGACAGCTTCTTCGCCTCATCCCCGAGCCGCGTCGATACGTCTTTGTATTTTACCAGTTGCTCTTCCGCTACCTCTCTGTCTTTTATGATTGAGGGCAGCCCGGCTGCTGCTGATTTTGACGCCGCGATCTTTTGTGTAAGCTGGCTGATTTCCATGTGGGCAGCATGGTGATCAAAGTTTTCATCGACGCAGCACGCCTTATTAAGGGCTGCGATTCCCTTTTTGGTTCTTCTGATCTCCGCATCAAGGTCAGGGTGGGCTTGACGTATTTTTTTGATGCCGTCCTCTATGTTGCTAATCGTAGAGACTGCGTGCGCTGTCTTGGCCAAGTCTCTTTCTATGTCTGCTATTTTTTGATCTGTTTCTGACCTTTGGATATGCAGAACTTCGAGAGACTCTAGACGCGGACCGTCTTGTAATGAAATATCGCCAAGAGTATCCTGGTGAGACTGCAAAGATTTTCCGATTCGATTAACTTCGCTTTGCACCTCATTGACGTCTTCCTTGTTCTTGGTGATAAGAGCTTCAGCGTAAGCGGCTGCATCTCCATATTGATTCACAACGATATATCTGTCTGCCAAATCCAGATACTGTGCGTCAACCAGCCGCGCCTTTTGAACGACCTCCACAAACTCTTCATCACTAAGCTCGGCAACCGAAGTTCCATTTGTGTAGCGGCTAATACCCAACACCTCTTCTGATCCAGAATAAAGCGTCCTCTGCGTTATCTGCTGGATATCCAGCAGCTTGTCCCCGGGAAGCATTTCGGCTAGTACAGTCAGTCTTTCCTTGGGGGATAGATTGATGAACTTATAGGGAGATATTTTTCTTGCTGACGCCCCGCCCAGGAATTCATCAATCATCGACCTTGCGGTTGCCTGCTGCTCCTCCCTGCCGTTGATGTATATTTTTTGGCTGTTGCCATGGGCGCACTTAAAGATACGCAGAATGTTGATATGAGCATCTCCCCTTGTTGCGTCCAGTTCTATTTCTCCCACATCGCCGGAGATCATAGAGCATACCGCTCCTAATGTTTTGCCGGCAGTAGGGTGCTCTCCATCTAGAGCCACAATAAGTGACTCGAGAATTGCGGACTTCCCGGTTCCATTCTTGCCGGTTATCAGATTTATCTGATCCAGCTCTATGGTTTTGGTCTGTCCCTTAATGTTTTTTATGCTTAGCTTTGCTTGCATTCAAGATCTCCTTTGCTTTTGTTTCAAGCTCCCTCAGTTCGTCTATCTTTAAATTGTCCAACGCAATATTTTGAGGGATAATCCCACTTAATGTCTTTATGTTTTTACGAAGAAAGACAATGACGTCCTTTCGCTCAGAGACAATCTTTTCTGGCTCTTCTTCCTCAAAATATACGCCGGCAAACATCTCTGGGTAAGCCATCCTAATCAGGGATGTTTCGCAGGTTTTTACCAGCATGGTTTGAGGCATCTTTTTCCACCATTCATTTTCTTCTGTTATTTTGTGCTCGTAGTCAGACATTGAGACATGGTGCAGAAGATATCCTGGGACATCTTTTTTATATAGCACTCCCAGTGCTCCGGTTACATTGCTCATATCGCCACCCATGCTTATCCGAATGGCATCATCTACTATCTCAATCTGAGTGTTCGGGTAGATAGGGTAGACAGTATGTTTTATATAATCCGGCTGTTGCGCGGCTACCCTGCGATACCCCTGCCTTTTAATGATAATAATGCTTTCTCCTGATGTAGAAAACACTTCAATTATGTCTCCGCTGTCAATACCGAGGCTTAGCTTCTCGGCAGCGTTCCTTAAACGGGGCGAGGCCTTCTTGGGCATATTTTTCTCCTTTTCTTGTTTTCAAAAACTCTTTGGCTGCAAACAGGGGGTCGTCAATGCACATTATGTTCATTATCAGTCCCATCCTGTAGGCGATGTCATGAATGTCTCTCCACCTCAAAAAGCCTATTCCTCTGGCACACTCATCATCGCATGTTTTAGAAAAGCGATCAATCTCTTCCTGGGACATGCTCGAGATGGCGTCATAAATAGACGCGTAAAGCTGATGGATGTCCCCCACGCATACCATCATATTTATACGAACTTCCCTAAATTTGTCATTTTCGCTATTTTTGCTTGACATTATGTGTTCCTCCTCTTATATCTTATTTTCATAAGGAGCTTGATATGAATTACGATTATGAAGATATGGTAAAAACTGGAGCGGTTAAATCCGCTGCCAAAAACAAAACAGGTGATCGCAAATATGCTGTCACCATAAAAACAGCTTATGCGACCGTTGGAAAATTTGATATTACAGATGCGGAATCTGTCAAGGAAAGTATTTATGCTCTCCAAAATAATGACGGCATCCCTTCTCCCATAAGGAAATCAGCAGAGTATTTCGTCAAGCAGGCCGCTGACTTTTTTAACATCCCTTATGATGTTAGCCAAGAACCTGCCCCGCACGAAATTGTGGTTAGTGACATCCTCGCCAAGTCTGCCGAGCATGATCATGTTATCATGATTAGCTTTGGAGATAGGAAGTTTGTACTCGACAGCGAAGAACACATTAAGATGGCCGAAGAGTACTTTATGCGCAAAAAGCATCTATTCCCACCACAGCAGAGAATCAACGTATCGCGCATCATTGAAAAGCGCGCGTCAGAAAGCGGATATACCGCAGATCCCGTTATTTGCGCTTATGCAAAAGCAGAATATGGTGATCGAGTAGAAGTTGTCTTGCGCAAAAAGGCGTCATTAAGCGGGAATACCAAGTATGCTGCCGTAATGGAGTCTCTTTGCAAGTGCTACAACAGTATCCCGGTAGAAGAGTTTCTGGGCATGGTGGAAAACTGCGACAAAGCAGCAGAAGTCAGGCACAACGTGTACGGCATAGAGACTCACGACCTTTTGCTGGATGCCGAAAAGGTGGCCGTGGATGCAGCGAGCAAGCCCGATAGCAATGGAGACCTTCTCATTTCTATCTCTTCTCCGGTGTTGCGTGAGGGAAAGTAAATGGCCGCCCCTTTTCTGAAAACAATAGCCAAGCCGGTATCAACCTTTCTCAAAGGCATACCCAAGCCTATCGCCGGAGCGGGGCTTTCACCGGTCAAGCATACAGCAAAAGCAGTCAAGTCCCCCATTATTGATAAGGTGGTTAACTTTCTTGGTGGCAACAACCAAAGAATTATGGGCAGGATTGAGGCTGACGCCATTAGGGGCAATACCTTCGGAAATCTGAAGTCTTCGGCAAAGCAAATGATGCGAATGGGCTTTATAGATAAAAACCAGGCTAAGGCGAGAATCGCTGGTGGTCGCAAAATTCTCCTGGGGGAAGGAAACATGATTTCGCGAGCCGGGAGAAACGCCATTAGTGATATATCCCACCCTATCGACAATCTAAGGGGAAGCATGGTGAAAATGCTACGGGACTATAACCCGGCCACTAAAACATGGTCGAATAAAAGCCTAGGGGGCATGACCGGTTCAGCCATAATGAATATCGGCCTCCCAGCTTCCTTTATTGCCCCAATATGGAAAGACAAGGAAATGAGCACCGGCAAGAAGATTGGCAAGAGCGTTGGCTATGCGGCAGCTCCTTTAATGTTCACAAGATTCCTGCCTTCCATGGCCGCCTATGGCGCGATAGACAAAGCATTCCCCGCAAGCAAAATACCAGGGGCTGTGCAATGACAGCAAGAGAAGCCATAAGATTTCTCGCCAATAAATTTGGCTATGAGTGGATTAGTTGTGAAGAGCCCGAATCTATATCGCTCTGTCTTGACATTGAGACAGATATAAGTGATGATATGATTGGGGCGATAAAAACCTGCCTGGTTTCTGATTTACCTTGGGCAGATCCTTTTGTCTTTGAAAATGTGATTGATGGCCTTAACGGCAACCCCATTATCCCGGAAACACTTTCTGTCCCACCCCTGGAAGAGATATGTGTCGCAGTAGATATGATGATTGCCCTTAAGCCCGATACTGAGTTTAGTAATGACGTGAAAAAATACATATGCTCGTGCGCCATGAATTATGGACTTACGTGGTTACCAGAAATACTGCTATTTGCAGCAGATTTCATGGAAGAAGACCCCTGCGGCATTCAATTCATGGTAAAAAAATTCATTGAAGCCTCTGGGTATCCTCTATATGACTTCCCCTATAAGGAAGATTCTGTCGGTGTTCAATTACAAAAGCTTGCAGCGGTTGAATACGCCTATAAGTCTTTGCTGTCTTGACTGGGTTTCAACGGCGATTTGTGGGCTGGCTCTTCTGAGGAGTGGTTACTTCCATATGCTGAAAGAGCATATTCTTTCAGGATATCAAGAAGTTCCTTGCCCATTTCGGTGCCGTAATGTGCGATTGTGGCGATGACGCTACTTTTAATTTTCATCTAGTCTCCATTATTTACCACCGCACTTAATACTTATCCATGACGCACGAGCTATTGCTATGCTGAGGTTATGGGAGATGGGATTCTACTGATCACCCTGGCCAACATGGCCTTTATGGTTTTGATCCTTGGGGTCAGCGCCAGCTAGTGCTGAGCAAACAGGCATCCATCTCTGCTAACAAAAACCTGTATAAATCTACAAGCCTTGAGTTTTCCTGTTTCGCTGTGTCCGGTTTCGCCGAGGCTACCGCCGTTTGATGTGACACTCCACAGGCGTAAATTCCCGTTTTAGCCAACGGTATTCGCATATTGCTATGCAACTTTATAGCTTCCACAGTCTCTAATGTTTATAGAGGCTTGATAGTCCCGGTCGATGATATTGCCGCACTCGCATTTATAAATCCTATCCGACAGCTTAAGGTCGCTTTTGATGACACCACATTTGTGGCACATCTTACTGGAAGGATAGAAGCGGTCTATCGTGCGCAGTTCTACTCCGTATTTATGGCATCTCTCGGTGAGGTATTGCCTGAAGTAATAGAACATTTGCTGCTGGATAGCCTTGCTTAAGTGGCGATTCTTCATCATGCCGGAGACATTCAAATCCTCAATAGACACGTAAGACGGTAAATTGTTGGCTTTCACAAGTGAATTTACGCATTGCCTTACATATTCGGTACGGATATTCCGTAGCCGCCTATGATATACTTGAACTCTCAATGTATTCTTGT
>Ga0265294_10003580_pt1 | contig 19807 bp, 15 predicted proteins | sample MunlanPumphouse3_FD_192504 | JGI IMG/M metagenome (GOLD analysis project Ga0265294, IMG submission 192504) | Groundwater microbial communities from a municipal landfill in Southern Ontario, Canada - Pumphouse #3 | ecosystem: Environmental > Aquatic > Deep subsurface > Groundwater | place...
TCGTCTATCGGCTAGGACATCAGGTTCTCATCCTGGAAAGAGGGGTTCGACTCCCCTAGGGGGTGCCAATCAAGAGAACCTATTGATAACCAGCGGTTTACAACGACCGCTGGTTTTTTGTTTTTACGGACAACCTCTACACGTTCCACTCGTGGCGGCACACGTTCCGCACCCGGTTGAGCGAGGCGGGGGTGTCGGACGACCTGGCCAAGCGGCTGGGCGGCTGGGCCGAGGACACGACGGCGGCGCGATACGACCACGCGGAGCGCGTGGAGGAACTGCGGGCGGCCGTGGAGAAGCGAGGCGAAGTGATAAGGGCTTTTTGCCCTCGCCCCACCCTCTCTGCAAGTGTTACACTCTGAACGCTACAAAAATGGAAGAACAGGTCATATCCAAGGAACGCGTCGCGGATCACGGCGAGGTGCTGACTGCCAAGCGGGAGGCCGACGCCATGCTCGACCTCGTGAAGCAGGAAACGGAGCGCATCGAGTCCCGTTTCCTCGAACCCGCCTGGGGCAACGGGAATTTCCTGACCGCCATTCTCATACGGAAACTCGCCGTTGTGGAGCGGCGCTACGGCAAGTCGCAACTGGAGTTCGAGCGGTACGCCTTTGCCGCCGTGGCCAGCCTCTACGGAATCGACATTCTGGCAGACAACGTCTCGCAATGCCGGGAGCGCCTGTCAGTTTTCTGGAGGTCGCCTATGTCCGCTAATACCGATACACCCATTGGCGTGTATTCGCGTTCATTCGCGGTTTAGTCTGGAGGTCAACCATGACGGACGACAAGGCACTGGCTGTTTTTGAGGACTACAAAATCCGCCGCGTGTATGACGAGAAGGCGGGGACTTGGTTCTTCTCCGTAGTGGACATCCTTGCGGCGTTGCTCCAGCAGCCGGACTATCAGGTTGCCAGAAACTACTGGAAAGTGCTGAAAAACAGGCTGAAGAAAGAAGGAAATCAAACGGTTACAAATTGTAACCGGTTGAAATTGCCCGCCGAAGACGGCAAACTGCGGATGACCGACGTGGCGTCTCCAGAGGTGCTTCTCCGGCTGATCCAGTCGGTGCCCAGTCCCAAGGCAGAGCCGATAAAACTGTGGCTGGCCAAGGTCGGCTACGAACGCATTCAGGACATGAGCGACCCGGCGCGTTCGCTCGACCGTGCCCGAGAATACTGGAAGCAGCACGGGCGGAGCGAAAAGTGGATTCAGCAGCGGATGATGGGGCAGGAAACCCGTAACAAGCTCACCGATTATTGGAAGGATCACGCGATCAAGGGCGAGGATGAGTACGCCATCCTCACGAACATCATCCATCGGGAGTGGAGCGGCGTGACGGTTAAGAAGCACAAGGAAATCAAGGGACTCAAAACGCAGAATCTGCGGGATCACATGAACGAGGCTGAGCTAATCTTCACGGCCTTGGCTAAACTGTCCACCCGTCAGATCGCGGAGAGTGTGGCCGCAACCGGGATGACGGAAAATGCCGAGGCGGGGAAGAAAGGCGGCATCAAGCCGCCTTTCTTGCTTGTAGCATTTCCGTCCGACGCGGACGGTTTCACTTGCCCTTCTTCAGTTCCTCGGCCAGCCATTCGACTGTGGTGAGTTTCTTGTCGCCGCCACCAGACGCCGGAGGCTTCGCGGCCTTGCCGGTCAGCTTCTCGAGCCGGTCGGCCTCGGCTTTGAGTGCGTCTCGTTCTGTCTTGAGCGTGTCCTTCGCCTCACCACTCAAGGGGTCGAGCGGGCATCACGCCAGCAGGCGCGAGGCGGCGGCGCCGCCCTGCTCGAGGGCGCTCACCATCTCCTCGGTGATGCGGATCTCCTTGAACTTGGCGTTGCCCGGCGCCTCGAACATGATCTCCATCATCAGGTCTTCCATGACGGCCCGCAGGCCGCGCGCGCCGGTCTTGCGTTGCGTGGCCAGTTTGGCCATGCCGCGCAGCGCCGCGTCATCAAAGGCGAGCGTGACGCCGCCCATCGACAGCAGCTTCTGGTACTGGCGCACCAGGCAGTTCTTGGGCTCGGTGAGGATCCGCACCAGATCGTCCTCGGTCATCTCGCTCATCGAGGTGAGCACCGGCAGGCGGCCGACGAACTCCGGGATCAGCCCGAAGCGGATCAGGTCTTCCGGCTGCACGGCCAGCGGCGCGGGGCGCCCGTCCTTGGCGGCGGGCTTGCGCGCGTTTTTGTGCTGCTCGCCGTAGCCGATGGTCTTGCGCCCTTCGCGCTGGCGCACGAGAGATTCCAGCCCCACGAAGGCGCCGCCGCAGATGAAGAGGATATTGCGCGTATTGATCGCGATGTACTCCTGCTGCGGGTGCTTGCGGCCGCCCTGCGGCGGCACGCGCGAGACGGTGCCCTCGAGGATCTTGAGCAGCGCCTGTTGCACGCCTTCGCCGGAGACGTCGCGCGTGATCGAGACGTTCTCGGTCTTGCGGGCGATCTTGTCGATCTCATCGATGTAGACGATGCCGCGCTCGGCCTTGGCCACGTCCATATCCGCCGCCTGGAGCAGGTAAAGCAGGATGTTCTCGACATCCTCGCCCACATAGCCAGCCTCGGTGATGGTGGTGGCGTCGGCGATCGCGAACGGCACATCCAGCAGCCGCGCCAGCGTGCGGGCGAAGAGCGTCTTGCCGCAGCCGGTGGGGCCGATGAGCAGGATGTTGCTCTTTTCGATCTCCACATCCGCGAAGGGGTCGGCTTTGCCGCCGGCCGGCTGGTTCAAGCGCTTGTAGTGGTTGTGCACCGCGACCGAGAGCATCTTCTTGGTGTGATCGTGGCCGATGATGTACTGGTCGAGGAACTTCTTGATCTCGGCGGGCGGCGGCACTTTGAGGGTCGGCAGCGCGGACGCGCCGCCGCCGCCCTTCTTTTTGGCCGGCGCGTTTTCGGTGATGATGCGGGTGCAGATCTCGACGCAGTCCCCGCAGATGTTGGCGCCGGGACCGGGAATGATCAGCGCGCCGGCCCGCGCGCTCTTGCCGCAGAACGAGCAAACCATGTCGTCCGGCGAGGTTGGGGTGCGACGGGCCATCTTATTTCTCCGGCGTGCGCTTCGTCAGGACCTCATCGACAAGCCCGTACGCCTTGGCTTCGTCGGCTGACATAAAAAAGTCGCGTTCGGTGTCGTTCGCCAGCGTGTTGGCGTCCTTGCCGGTATGAGACGCGAGGATCTCGTTGAGGCGGTCTTTGAGGCGCAGGATCTCCTTGGCCGCGATACTGATATCGGACGCCTTGCCTTCCGCGCCGCCCCAAGGCTGGTGAATCATGATGCGCGCGTTGGGCAGCGAATAGCGCTTGCCCTTCGTGCCGGCCGCCAGCAGCACGGCGCCCATGCTCGCCGCCTGGCCCACGCAGTAGGTCGCGACGTCGCAGGTGATGAACTGCATGGTGTCGTAGATGGCGAGGCCGGCGGTCACCGAGCCGCCGGGTGAGTTGATGTAGACCGAGATGTCCTTGGTGGCGTCCTGCGACTGTAGGAAGAGCAACTGGGCGATGATCAGGTTGCTGACCTCGTCGTTGATCCCTGTGCCGATGAACACGATGCGGTCTTGCAGCAGCCGCGAATAGATATCGTAGGCGCGTTCGCCGCGGCCGGTCTGCTCGACCACGATCGGGACGAGCATGTTGTCTTGAGGGTGGATCATGGTGGGTCTCACTTATTTCTTGGCTTCGTCCAGCAGGCTCTGCATGGTCTTCTCGTCGCGGAGCTGGGCACGCAACTGGCCCATGCGCTCGTTTTTCTCGATCTGGGCGCGAATCTGCGCGGGTGTGGAGCGGTACTCGTCGGCCAGCGCCTGGATCTTGGCGTCGACCTCGGCGTCGCTGACCGTGACGCCCTCCTGCTCCGCGATGCGGCCGAGCAGATAGCGCAGGCGCAACTGGCGCTTGGCGGTGACGGAGGCGTTCTCGATGATCGCCTCGCGGTTCTTCTCCAGATCCTCACGCGTCAGGCCGCGGTACTGCGCCTCATTCATCATGCGGTCAAGCGTGTTGTTGATCTCTTCTGAGACCCGCGACTCGGGCAGGTCGAAGTCGGCCTTCTTGAGCAGGAATTCGATCACCGTCTGTTCGCGGCGGTGTTTCTCGGCCTGCACCGCAGATTCCAGCATGCGCGCGCGGGTCTGATCACGCAGTTGGTCCAGGGATTCGAGCTTGACCTGCGCCAGCAGCTCGGCATCTTGCGTCGGCAGGCGCATGCGCACGGATTTGACCGTCACGCTGTACACGGCCTTCTTGCCGTGGAGCGCTTCGATCGGGTGGTCCTTGTCGAATTTGAATTTGACCTCTTGGGTGTCGCCGGCCTTCATGCCGATGAGCGCGTCGAGGATCTCCGGGATGAAGCGCCCTTCCTCGATCTGCACCCAGAACCCGGTGCCTTCGGAGATCGGCTTAGCCGCCTCATCCAGCGTGTGGACCGGCTGCCCGTCCACGAGGCCGGTGAAATCGATGCTGACCAGATCGCCGCCCGCGATCGCGTGCTCGGGGGACGCCTCCTCAAACTTGGCAAAGGCTTTTCGCAGCCGGTCGATCTGCTCGTCGACCTGCTCTTCCGTGACGGCCGGCTCATCGAAAGAGACCGGAATCTTCTTGTACTTCGGCAGGTCGAACTCCGGCTCGGTATCGGCCGTCATCGTGAAGGTGATGCCGGTCTCGGGCGAGAAGAGCATGTCGTTGACATCGAGCAACGCCACCATCTTCACACCGGCCTGCTCCAGGGCAGGCTTGTAGAGGGCTCGGAAGAGCCGGCCCTGGACCTCCTCCATAATCTCTTTGTGGAACGCGCGCTTGATGATCTCGCGCGGCACCTTGCCGGGACGGAAACCGGGCACGCGTCCTTCGCGCAGGAAGGCTTTCATGACCTCGCCGTATTCTTTGCGGGTCTCATCCGCCTCGGCCTTCACGATCACTTTGACTTTACAGGGACCGATATTCTGGGTATCCACTTTCATGCGATTAAAAAACCTTTCGCTTCTTTCGCCACCAAAAAAAAGGGCAAGCAGAATAACACGCCTTCATGCCGAATTCACGCAAAAAAATAGTGCCGCGTCGCGTCACGCATCCTTGATGCTGACCAGGAACTCGGCGTTGCTCTTGGTGCTCTTGAGCCGCTTGACAATCATCTCCATCGCCTCGACCGACGGCACCCCGTTGAGTGCGCGGCGCAGGATCCAAGTCCGGCTCAACTCTTCCGGATAGAGCAGCAGCTCTTCTTTGCGGGTGCCGGATTTCTCGATGTTGATGGCCGGGAAGATGCGCTTGTCCACGAGCTGGCGGTCCAAGTTCAGTTCCATGTTGCCGGTGCCCTTGAACTCTTCGAAAATCACCTCGTCCATACGGCTGCCGGTATCGATCAAGGCGGTCGCGATAATCGTGAGGCTGCCCCCCTTCTCGATGTTGCGGGCCGCGCCAAAGAACCGCTTAGGCTTGTGCAGCGCGTTGGCGTCGACGCCGCCAGAAAGAATCTTGCCGCTGTGGGGCTGCACCGTATTGTAAGCGCGCGCCAACCGCGTGATGCTATCCAGCAGGATCACCACGTCCTTGCCGTTTTCGACCTGGCGCTTGGCGACCTCGATGACCATCTCGGCCACCTGAACATGGCGCTCGGGCGCCTCGTCGAAGGTGGAACTCAGCACCTGCGCCTTGGTGTTGCGCTGCATGTCGGTCACCTCTTCCGGGCGCTCGTCGATCAGCAAAATGATCAGGACGGCCTCCGGATGGTTGGCGGAGATCGCGTTGGCGACCTTCTGCAGCAGCACCGTCTTGCCCGTGCGCGGCGGCGCGACGATCAAGCCGCGTTGGCCGAAGCCGATCGGCGTGAAGATGTCCATCACGCGCATGGAGATCTCGGTGTCGGCCGTCTCGAGACGGATGCGCCGGTCCGGGAAGAGCGGCGTGAGATTCTCGAAATGAACCGTGCGCCGCGCTTCGGCGGCTGGCTTGCCGTTCACGGTATCGACGCGGCCGAGGGCGAAGAAGCGCTCCTTCTCTTTCGGATCCCTGACCGGGCCTTCCACGTAATCGCCGGTGCGCAGCGCGAAGCGCCGCACCTGCGACGGCGAGGCGTAGACATCTTCCGGGCACTGCAGATAGTTGCTCTTGGGCGACCGCAGGAAGCCGTACCCGTCCGGCAGGATCTCCAACACACCGCTGGTGATCACGGTGCCGCCGCGGCGCAAGTAGCTGCGGATGATCTCAAAGATGATCTCGTGCTTGCGCAGTGAACTCGCATCTTCGGCGTTCACGTTGGGCAGCAGCTCCAGCAGATCAGCGACCTCTTTCTTCTGCAGGTCGGTCAAATGAAGATCGGGCAGGTTTTCAGGAACCGGCGGCTGATACACCTCGACGATGGGGCCGCGTGTGAGCGAGGGCTGCGCGCCGCCCTCCTGCGACGCCGGACGCTGTCCGCCCGACTCCGGCGCGGGCGCCGCGGCCCGCGGCGGCATGTCCGGCTGGTCGTAATCCGCAGGCAGCCCCAGCGGCAGTTTCTGCGAGTTGCCCCCGCCGTGCGGCGCACCGCCGCGGCTGTGATGCTTTTGCGGCCGCGGGCGATTGTTATGACCGCCGCGGCTATCGCGCCGTTTATTGCGTTCGCCGCCGCCGGAGGGACGAGCCACCGGGCTGATGGGCGGGCGCGAGGCGAAACGCGCCCATTTCGAACGCGGCGCGTCGCCGCCTGCCTCACGGTTCGCGGGCTGCGCCGGCGGTGTGTTCTGCTCAGGTGACTCGTTTTCTGTACTCATCGGCTTTCTCCGTCAGGAAGCGGTAGACTTGTTCCGCCTCCCTCGCCAACGCCTCGGCATCGGCATCGTTGTGAACCACGAGATGCGAGCGAGCGGCCTTTTCAGCCACCGGCATCTGCGCGGCGATGCGCCTGCGGGCCTGCTCATCGGTCAGGCCTCTGCTGCGCATGAGTCGCTCACGTTGAAGCGCCTCGCTTGACGCGAGACAAATAATGATATCCCAGTCGTCGCTCCATCCCGCCTCAAAGAGAAGCGGGATGACGGCAATCCGGATCCGGTCGGCAGGCTCCTCAGACCAGGTCTGGAGGATCTGTCGAGCCAGCGGGTGCACGGCCGCGTTCAAGCGGCGCAACGCCGCAGGATCGCTGAACACGCGTTCTCCCAGCACCGCGCGGTCAATGCCGCCGTCCTTGCCGAGAACAGAGGCACCGAACAGACGCACCAAGGCAGGAACAGCCTCGCCGCCGGGGGCCTCGAGACGGTGAACCACGTCATCGGCGTCAAGAAGCTCCGCGCCCAATCGCCTAAGGGTCTGGGAAAAGAGACTCTTGCCGCACGCGATGCCGCCGGTTATGGCTACACGCATGACCATGCAGACTGACGTCAACAGGGGTATACAACAGGAAGGGGGACGGCTCACACGACCGTCCCGCCTGCACACTCATCCAACCGACGCCGGTCAAAGAAACCGCGATCAGGCTAATTACTGAATCGCTGCGTCGGGTTGCGCACCGACCTCTGCGACGGGAGCGGGCGTCCGGCCCTCAGCGCCGCCGGCCAACAACGGCGATTCGCCGCCGGTCCGCACCACGCGGCCGGCCGGATCCACCAAGCGCGCAGTCACGAAAACCAGGAGATTGCGTTTCACAGACTGTTCGGAACGGCTGCGGAAAAGACGCCCGAGGAAAGGCAGATCGCCCAGGAAAGGAATCTTGTCTTCCATCGTCTTGCGGTCTTCCGTGATCAGGCCGCCCATCACAACGGTGGCGCCGTTGTATACCGAGAGCTGCGTCTGCACCGAGCGCACATGGAAGAAGGGCTGCTCCATCGGCAGTTCGGTGTACTCCGGCTTGGGATTCATGATATTCAACAGCTCAGCCGGGCTCAACAATGCGGCGGCGGCATCCGACAGCAGCGGCGCCTGCTTCTCAACCGGGATCTTGGTGCCGTAGTTTTTCCAGACCGGCTCGGAAACGACCTGCGGGTTCAGCATCAGATTGATCATCTGGCCTTCGGCCGAGACTTCCGGCACGACCTGCAGGATCACGCCGACCTCGCGCATCTCGAAATTCTGCGGCTCAACCATGAAGGGCACCGGCACGGACGTTGTGGAGTTGTTGCTGCCGCCGCCGCCCGACGCATCGATCTCCTGGACTTCGAACTCCGTCGGGTAGATATACTCGGTCACGACCTTCATGATCGCTTCCTGGCCGGACTTGGTGACCACTTTGGGAGCCGACAGCAGATCGGTGTCTGAGCGCTGGCTCAGCATGTGCAGGATCATGGAGAGGTCGGCGTTGCCGAGGAACGCGTTGACGCGCATGAAGTTGTCGTTGATGCTGGCGCCCTCGCCCGCGATCTTGTTGCCCTCGGTGCTCAGATAGCGCTGGCCGGTGCTGTAGTTCACGCCGTCGATGGCGTTCATGTTCGCATTGTGGCTGGCCGCGTTGACCAAGCCGTACTGGCCGGCGCCGACGGGCGCAGGGATCTGCGACGCACCATCCCAGTAGTAACCGGTCTGTCCAGCCTTCGAAGCGGGACGCGTATAGGGCGCGTAGCCCATCAGCGGCGTGGTGCCGTCTGCCTGGAAGAGCGGGCGACCCGTGGCATCGGTGAGCTGGACCGGCTTGTTGCTGAACTCGCGCAGATTCAGCGCGTTGTCCAGGAAGCCGCCGGCATCGAAGCTGAAGTCGCTGTTCAGCAGCCACTCAAAGCCGAGCGAGTTGAGGTCTTCCTGCGCGACCTCCACAAAGCGCGCCTCGATCTCGATCAGGCGGGGCGTGACGTTGAGGTCCTCCAGCACCTGTTCGAAGACCGAGAGCTGCTCGGCGGTGTTGGTGACGCGCAGCTTGCCGATGGTGGCGAGGTAAGAGATGGAAGAGCCGTCCGGCCATTTCACGCCCATCTGCTCGAAAAAGACTTTCCAGTCCTGTTTCTGGCCCATGTCGGCCGTCTGCATAAAGGTGGTGTCGCCGCCGCCGGCCTGCGACCCCATCTCGCTGCCCATCGCCGACATACGATCACTCAACGACGAAAGCACGTTGTAGGAGCGGGTCATCAACTCGGAATCCGGCTCGTTGGCGGGCACGATCATGACGATGTTGCCGCGGATCTTGAACTTCATGTCGGTAACGTCGCAGACCAGCTTGAGGGCATCGTAGAGGTTGATGAAGCGGGCGCTCAGCGCGGAGATGGCCGGCACGCCGCCAGGGGCCGCGCTGGCCGCAGGCTGAGCAAAGGGATCGTTGTTTTCGGGAGCCGGCGCTGCGGTGGCGCCGGTGTTCAGCTTGAGCACGAGGTTGACGCCGCGCTGCTCCATCGGAATCTCGGGCTTGTCGAAATCGCGGCTGGCCTGCTTGAAGAAATCCACCGCATCGATGATGGTGGCCGGCGGGCGGAAGGTGACTTCCGGAATCACGATGTCGCGCAGTTTCTGCTGGATGACCTGCTCAGCCGTCTTGGTGCCCAGCGGATCGATCGTCATCTTCTTGCTTGTGACGTCACCGCCGCCCTTGGGGCTCTGCGCGCTGTCGATGGCGTAACGGTCGGGCGTCCATGTCTTGCGGACCTCTTGAATCATCTTGCTGCGCGTGGCTTCGAACTCGACATCGGCGACAGCCTTCATGCGGTCGGCGATACGGTCACGCAGCTCCATCGCCTCGACCTCGTGCGGGTAGTCGCGCAGGATCAACTCGCACTCCTCCAGGGACTTGTCGTACTCGGCCGTCGTATAATACTGACGCGAGCGGCGCAGGCGGCGGCGAATGTCATCGCGCTTTTCCTTGAACTCTTCTTCATTGACCCGGTGGGAGATACTGGAGGTGTCAGCCGCAGCCTTGGGCGGCTGACGCTTGAGGGTCTCGATCAAACGGTCGGCCTGCGGGTGGCCGAACTCTTTGGCCTGCGCGGCGAGCGGCAACGCCTTGTCGGCGTCAGCGGCCTTCATCGCCTGCTTGGCATCCAGATAGAAGGCTTCCGCCATGCCGGCCTTGGCCTCGTCACGGGCGGCCTGGGTGGCGGGGCGGTTACCGATGAACTCCAGTGCCTGCTTGTATTGTTCGCGGGCCAGCGCGAAATCGCCGGCGGCCAGCGCCGTGCGCGCGGCCTCGAGCGAGGCAAAGCCATGGCTGTCAAAGGACTTGCGACGGATCGTCTCCAGCGTAACCAGCTCCGAGACCAGGCTTGAGGTATCGTCTGCCGCCGCAGCCGGGGCCGGTGTCGGGGCCGGTGTCGGGGCCGGTGTCGGGGCCGGAACTACGGCCGGAGCTTCAGCCGGCGCGGGTGCGGCCGGCTTTTCTTCAGCCTTGGGGGCCGGTGCCGGTGCGGGTGCGGGCTCAGCCGGTTTCTCGACCGCTTTGGGCGCGGGCGCGGCCGGGACGGGGGCTGCCTCGGCCGGCTTCACTTCGGCCGGCGCGGGCGCCGCCGGCTGTGCAGCGGCGGCTGCCGGTTTTTTCTGCTTGCCGCCCAAGTCTTGAAGCAGCGCTTCGAGATCATCCTGCGCGTACAGGCCTGTCACGGCACCGCAGGCCATGACGGAAACACTCAATACCACCAACCACCTTGAACTGTGCGTCATCTGGAGAGACTCCTATTTGTGGCAGCTTCTTTACCCTATCCTGCAACAAAAAGCGATCATGTTAACTTGATTAGTGCCGCTAATCAAGCTTGGGAATAACTTTTTGTTGCCCGCTCGCCTCATTCTCTATCGTGACAGACGTCTTGCCGCTGTCCACGGTTAGCACGCGGAACGTTTCTTCGCGGACTTTCAGCGTCCCGCCCTCGACCACCGAATACTCGGCGTTATCGAGCGGCAGCACGATGACCGCTTCAACATCCGTGACTTTCCCGCTTTCGTTGATTTTCAACGTCACTTCTTTGTTGTCCGACAGTCGTTTCACCGTGACGGTCGAGGCATCCTCGCGCATCTTGATCCCGGGCATATTGGGATTCTCGCGCTCCACGGACTTGACGGTCACCGTACCGGCCATGAAGCCGGTCTCATCGATCTTTTCATTTTCGCGCACCCAGTAGGTGCGGCGTGTCGGCTCGATCTGATTGAAAACGATCTGGTACTTGCCGTCGGGCATCTTGTTGACAGCGCTGAAGACCAACGGCATGCGTTTGCCGCGCAGTTCTTTGACGCGCAGCAGATTGACCACGGCCGGGTGGGATTTGGGGTCTTTGGGGTCGGTCGGCGGCTTGGCGGACAGCTCCTCGATATTGCTGAAGCCGTCGCTGTCCAGATCCCCTTTGGCATCCGCGGGGTCCTGCGGGTTGAGGCCCAGCTCGATTTCGATTCTGTCGGGGATACCGTCGCCGTCGCTGTCTTTTTCCAAGTTGGTTTCAGGCGGTTTGGGTTGGCCGCCGCCGCAGAACGGGCAGGTTTCGGCGGAGTACGGAATCGGCTTCTGGCACTCTTTGACGACGCAGATCACGCGCCGTTCGGGAGCCAAGAAACCGGCACGCTTGCCGTCCGGGCGCTCAAGCTGCAACGGCGCGCGCGCCAAGCGCGTCGCCGCTTCGAAATCGGCCATATCGATGGCGGCCAGGTCGGCGGACACGGGTTTGAGCGAGTCGATCTGCCGCTTGTAACCGGCCTCTTCGCGCGCCCGTGCCGGGCCGGCGGCGCGCGTGAGGTAGAAGAGGGAGATGAGAAGGCCGATCAGCACCACCACGACGATCATTTTGTCGTAGTGCCTGACGATGGGGTTGTTCACGTTGAGTTTCAAGGCCACGGGTTACACTCCCTCAAACGAGTAGACATCGATGTCAAGTTTCACGTTTACCGGCGGTTCCAGTTCCGGATCGGTCACGATCCGCTCGACATGCGACAGCGTGGCCGGATCAACGGCCACGACAGGCGTGCCGTCCGGATTCGTCTTCGCCGCGCCTTCCTTTTTCTTGGCGTTGAACTGGGCCAGCGGATCGGCCGCCTTGCGGATTTCGGCCTCGGCCACCACCACGAAAAGCTCCATCGCCGCCAGACGGTTCAACACATCAATAAAGGCCGCCGGACGCGCCTGAAATTCGAACGTAAAGCGCTGACTTGTCCAAAAGTCCGATTCGAGGCCGCCGGCCTTGGCGCTCTGCGCGCCCTCGCCGCCGTCGTCACGCCGCCGCGAGTTGCGCCGCCGGGAGCCGGATGCCTCCTCCCCCTCTGCCTGCTTTTGGGCCGCATCGAAGATTTCGCGGGAGACGCTCTTCAGCTCCAGGATGTTGGCGGCGTAAAGCTCTTCGCAAAGCTTCTCGATGATCGTGAGCTGCGCGGTGAGCCGGTCCACATGCTCGGTGGACGGCAGGCTGTCTGACTGACCGAGATACTGATCGAACCCGAAGTTGAAGCCGGGCGCGACGATCTTGCCCTGCACGGCACCCGGCTGGGCCGACAGCTTGCGGACCGTGGCCTGGAGCGCCTGCTTGAAGCTGGTCGGGTTCTTGGAGTCGATCTGGAGGTCACCTTTATGGACCTGGTTGGAGGCCGTGACCAGCCAGGTCTCGAGGGTCTTCTGGTCTTCACCGATGCGCGCGATGTTGGCGTCGCTGGGGAAAACTTTGGCGCGGTAGATCTTCTGCAACTCGTCGAACGCTTGATTCCGCTCCTCCGCTGCCGCGTTTTTCGCAGACATCGCGGTGATGAGGAACCATCCGGCGACCACGCAGACGGCGGCCATCAGGACCCCGCAGGCGATCAATGTGATCTGATGACGTTTCATTTCTCTTGGGTTTCCTTCACGGCAGCTTCAGCCAACGTCGCCTCAATAGTAAATTCGATCAAATAGGCCTCGATGTCCTTCATACCGGTGATCCGGACATCCTTGGGCCCGTTGCCGAACACCGACTGCATTTTCAGGCGGTCGCGCAGCACTTCAAGCGCGGTCGTGTTGCGGCCGGCGGCGCGCTCTTTCTCCTCCACGGCCTTGAGCTTATCCGCCCAGCCGCGTCCGACGATGCGCAGTCCGGTCACGCGGCCCTCCGCGCCCTTGATCGGGACCAGTTCGGTGAGCCAGACCCCCTCGAACAGACTTTTACGCACCGCGTCCATCCGTTTGAGCCACGCGTTCCGCTGCAGGATCACGTCTCGCAGCGCCTCGGCCCGCTGCGCCACCCCCTCCTTGGCCTTCACCACCTTGCCGAGGCGCGACTGGTCCGACCTGCGCGCGTTCAGCGCCTCGGTCACCTGCGCGCTCTGCGCGCGGTAGAGTTGGGCGATCTGCTTGGCGTACATGGCCCAAATGCCCAGGCAGAGCAGCAGGCCGGCCGCGGCCAGCGCGAAGAACGGCACGCGTTTCTTGAAGGATTTGCGCTTGACGATCTCGGGCGGCATCAGATTGATCTCAACCGGACACGCCAGCGATCGGCGCAGCGCCAGGCCGACGCTCTCGGCCAGCACAAAGGCGTCGACGCCAGCCCGCTCGCGGTTGATGCGGCTGCTGAGCGCCACGTTCGCGAAGGGGTTGAGGTAGGCGACTTCGATCTGCAGTTTCTCGCGGAAGAACGTGTCCAGATGCGGCATGACCGACGAGCCGCCCGTCAAGAACATCCGGACCGGCGCGCTGCCCCCCTGCTGGCTGCGGTAAAAGTTGACGGAACGGCTGATCTCGGCGTGCAGACGCGTGACCACGTTGCGCACGACCTTGGAGACCCGCTCGGCCGTCTCGTCTTCGGAGGCCGTCACCCCGCCCAGCGACACGAACGCGACCTGGCGTTTGAGCGCCTCGGCCTCCGCGAAGGGGATCTGGACGCTCTTGGCGACCTCCTGCGTGATGGCATTGCCGGCCACCGGGATGCAGCGGTTGTAGATCTTCTCGTCTTCGACAAAAATCAGGTTGGTTGAGCGCGCGCCGATATCGAGCACCACCGTGCAGCCGTCCAACTGCGAGTAGTTGTAGCGCAGGCAGTTATAAAGCGCCATCGGCGCCACGTCCACGATCTCAGGCTCCAGCCCCATCTCCACGATGCGGTCGGTGATCTCGCGGACACTCTCGGTCTTGGCCGCCACGATCATCGCGCACTGCTCGCCCATCGAGGCGTCGCCGATGAACTGGTGGTTCCAGACAATCTCGTTCATCGGGAACGGGACGTTCTGCTCGACCTCGTACTGCACCATCTGGAGCAGTTTGTCCTCGGAGACGGCCGGCAGCCGCACAAACCGGGGAAACACCATTTGCCCGGAAAGAGAGAGCATCAGCGGCGCCGGCCGGATGCCGCGCGTCTTCATGATCTCGCGCACGGCGGCGACCAAATGGGTGCCGATGCTTGTTTCATTGTCCGGATCGGTCCCGAGCTCGGACATGCCGTAGTTGGTCAACTCCGGCGCGCGCCCGCTCTTGACAGCGAATTCGGCTAAAACGATTTTGCTCGCGCCCACGTTGAGCGCGAGGATGCGGTCAGAAGAGAACACTATTGCACCACCTCGTAATCGTCCGGGTTGATCAACGCGAACGGGGTCTTCAGACGGTCAACCAAACCGTTGCGCCGGACGAGGAATGGATTGCCGGCCGCATCACGTTTGTCCATCACGTTGCTGTCGCGCCACCACTCCTTCGGCAACTGGATGCCCGAGGCCAGCGCCTCACTGGCCAGCACCGAACCGTCTTTGCCGGTAATCTCCAGTGCCACGGCGATCGGTTCGCCGTAACGCTCGACCAGACTCGGCGGCAGCGCCACGCAGCTCATGTGGTCGCCTTTGGGGATGTCGATGTAACGAACGGTGGTCGTGTAGTAGCTGAACAGCTCCTTGTTCTGCTCGTCACGGCCTTTGGTCATCACGTGGTAGACGAAGGTCAATTCATCGGTCCACTTGGCCGAGGTCTCGTATTTCACCTCGAAAAGCGCCCATTCGCGTTGCTTGCGGTTCACTTTGGGCTGGATGTTGTTCACCGAATAGCTGAACTCCGGGGTCTTCACCATCGCCGTCTTGCCCGGAGGCGGGAACCGTGAAATCTTGACCGTCTCCTCGTCTTTCTTGGCACCGGCCTGCGCGGCCGTCCGCTGGCCCAGCCGCCCGACCTGAGCCGCGACAGGCTCCGCCAGACAGAAGAGGGCAGCCGCCACACACACCGTTCTCCGCAACGTTTTCTCATTATTCATGTTGACGATCTCCAAGCCGGGCCGAGGGAACCACCCTCTGCGTCACCCTTTTATCATTTAGCACACTTAATTTAATCAGATGCGCCGGGGAATGCAATACAGAAACGCAAAAAATCGTCCCGTCAGAAAATCGCATTGCCTCCGGCGCGGCAGGCGTGCCATAATGAAACCATCAAAGGTTGCGCGGCCCCAAGGACCTGCTGACAGCCCGAGAAGAACTGCTATGATCGCCGACCCCAACCCGCTCCATTACTTTGCCACCCCTTGGTTTTGGTCATCGTTCATCGGCTGGACCCTCGCCCAGTTGATCAAAATGACCACCGGCTTTGTCCGAACCCGGCAAATTGATTTCCGCTACCTGCTCAGCACCGGCGGCATGCCCAGCGCCCACTCCGCCATGGTCTGCGGCCTCTGCACCTCGATCGGCCTGACCGAGGGCTTCACCTCGCCGGTGGCCATGCTCGCGGCCGGCTTCGCCGCCATCACGATGTTTGACGCCGCCAATGTCCGGCGCGCCGCCGGCCACCAGGCGCGCGTGCTCAACGTGATGATCGAGGAGCTGTTCAAACAGCACAAGCTGCGCCACACCCGCCTCAAGGAACTGCTCGGCCATACGCGCAAAGAGGTCTTCGCCGGCATGCTCGTGGGCATCGCGGTGGCCTTTCTGGTCGTGCACCTCTGGCCGGCGGCATGAGAGAAGGGGGGGGCCTGGTTTCTGGTTTCAGGTTTCTGTCAGACAGCCCCTCCCCCTTTATCCTTCGCACTTCCCGCTGATTACGTATTACCTCTTACTTTTTACCTCTTCTCCCGTCGCGCGGGTTTCGAAAAGCTTGTACTCGATGCTGTCCAGCAAAGCCTGCCACGACGCCTCGATGATGTTCTCGGAGACGCCCACCGTGCCCCACTGGCGCGCGCCGTCGCCGGACTCGATCAGCACGCGCGTCATGGCCCGGGTCGCCTCTTGCGGGTCCAGTATACGCACCCGGTAGTCCGTCAGCGCGATCTGCTCGATTTCGGGATAGAAGCGCGTCAGGGCCTGGCGCAGCGCCGCGTTGAGCGCGTCGACCGGCCCATGCCCCTCGCCGGCCGTCAGTTCGGTCACGCCGTTGACCTTGACCTTGACCGTGGCCTCGGAGAGGCACGGCTCGTCGCTGCCGCGCTTCTCGACGATCACGCGGAAACCCTCCAGCTCGAAAAAGGGACGGTGCTTGTTGAGCACTTTCTGCAGCAGGATCTTGAAGGAGCCGTCCGCCGACTCGTAGGAGTAGCCCCGGTTCTCGCGCCGCTTGACCTCGTCGAGGATCGCCCGCGCCCGCTCTTTGTCCAGCCCGCTGAAATCGGTGCCCAGCTCGGCCGCCTTCATCATCACGTTGGCCGCACCCGACAGCTCGGAGACCAGCACATGGCGCTGGTTGCCCACCGCCTCGGGCTCGATGTGCTCGAAGGTGCGCGTGTTCTTCTGGACGGCGTTGACGTGCGCGCCCGCCTTGTGGCTGAAGGCCGAGCGCCCCACGTAGGGCTGACGCGGGTCCGGCCGCTGGTTGGCCAGATCGTCGGTCACCAGCGAGACCTCACGCAGCCGGCGCAGCCGCTCGGCCCCGACGCACGCAAACCCCATCTTCAGCTCCAGCGCGGGGATGATCGTCGTCAGGTTGGCGTTGCCGGTGCGCTCGCCGTAGCCGTTGACGCACCCCTGCACCTGGCGCGCGCCGGCGCGCACCGCCTCCAGCGAACAGGCCACCGCCAGCCCGCTGTCGTTGTGGGTGTGGATGCCGACCTGCGCACCGGGCAACGCCGCGCACACCGTCTGCGTGATCGCGAAAATCTCGTGCGGCAGACAGCCGCCGTTGGTGTCGCAGAGCACCACCCCGTCGGCCCCCTCGCGCAGCGCCGCCTGCAGCGCGCCCAGCGCGTACGCCGGATCATCCTTGTACCCGTCGAAAAAGTGCTCGGCGTCGAACAGCACGCGCCGCCCCGCCGCCCGCAGGAACCCCACGGTGTCGGCGATCATCTGCAGGTTGTTGTCGCCGGTCGTGCGCAGCACATCGCGCACGTGCAGCAGCCACGACTTGCCGTAGATCGTGACCCATTCGGTCTCCGCCGCGAGCAGGCCGGCAAGCTGAGGGTCGCCCTGCGCGTCCACATCCACGCGCCGCGTGCTGCCGAACGCCGTCACGCGGGCGTGCGCCAGCCGCTCCTTGCGGATGTCGTCGAAAAAACGCCGGTCGCGCGGGTTCGACCCCGCGAACCCGCCCTCGATAAAGTCCACCCCGAATTCATCCAGCAGATGCGCGAACCGCACCTTGGCCGTGTCCGAGAACGAGATGCCCTCGCCCTGCGCGCCGTCGCGCAGCGTCGTGTCGTAGATGTAGACTTTTTCCATGGCGCTCCGGAAGTTATCCCCGCAAAGCCGCGAAGGCGCAAAGAGGCTCAGACCTGCTTTGCGGCTTTGCACCTTTGCGCCTCTGCGTTAAAAGACACGTGTGCCCCCGCGTTAGAAAAACGCTTTGTAAAGCGCCTGCACCGCCTTGGCGCGCTGCTCGGCCTTGACGCCGAACATCATGCTGATCTCGGAAGAGCCCTGGTTCATCATCTCGATGTTGACCCCGGCGTCGGAGAGCGCCCGGGTGGCCTTGGACGCCATGCCCACCGTGTAGTAGAGCCCTTCGCCCACCACCATCACCAGCGCGTAGCCCCGCTCCACCAGCACGGCGTCAGGGTTGAGGTCGCGCTTGATGCGCTCCACCACGCGGCGCTCGCACTCCGGGCTGAAGTTCCTGTCGCGGATCACCACCGAGACGTTGTCGATGCCGGAGGGCATGTGCTCGTACGAGACGCCCTCCCACTCCAGGATCTGCAGCAGGTGGCGGCCGAAGCCGACCTCGCGGTTCATCATGTATTTGTCGACGAAGATGTTGCAGAAGCCGTCGTCGCTCGCGATGCCCACGACGCTGCCTGCCAACACGCGGCGCGACTGCACGATCATCGTGCCCGGCTCCTCGGGCCGGTTGGTGTTGCGCACGTTGATCGGCACACCGGCCTTGACCGCCGGAATGACCGCCTCGTCGTGAAAGACGCCGAACCCGGCATAGGAGAGTTCGCGCATTTCACGGTAGGTCATCGCCGCGATCCCGGACTTGACCTCGGGCACCAGACGGGGATCGACCGGATAAACCGAGTCGACATCCGTGAAGTTCTCGTAGACGTCGGCCTTGACCGCCGCCGCCAGGATCGACCCGGTGATGTCCGAGCCGCCGCGCGGGAAGGTCGCCACCTTGCCGTCCTTGGTGTAGCCGAAAAATCCGGGAAAGATCACCAGCTCCTCATGATCGCGCAGCGTCTTGGCCAGGTACTGATAGGATTCGTCGAGCAGTTGCGCGTTGCCGTAGTCGCTCGTCAGATACATGCCGGCGTCGTGCGGATTCACATAGACCGCGCGCGCGCCGCGCGACTGGAACGCCTGCGCCACCAGCTTGGCGCTGTTGTCCTCGCCGGCAGCCTTCATGCAGTCCATGAAGATGCCGCGATGCGACTTGTCGCCCGCCAGGCGGAAGCGCAGGTCTTTCTCGATCTCGGCGGTGATCCCGACCGGCAGGCCGAGGTCGCGCTGCATCTCGGCATAGCGCTCCACGATGGCGGCGAGCGCCGACTCGCAGTCCTTGTCCGCCAGCGCCAGCTCGGCACACGCGATCAGCAGATCCGTGACTTTGGCGTCACTCTTTGTCCGCTTGCCCGGCGCCGACACCACCACGATGCGGCGCGACGGGTCGGCCAGCACAATGTCCACGATCTTGGCCACCTGCTCCGCATTGGCGACCGACGTCCCACCGAATTTGCATACCTTCATCGTCACGTCCACTCCCTGAGCTAGATCATCCGCAGTTTCACAGGTTCCTCGTTCAGCACGCCCGCCGCCCGGATCTCGCGCAGCGCCGCATCCATCTCCGCGCCTTTGGCCGGATGCGTCAGGATCACCACCGGCACATACCCGGCATCCGCCAGCTCGGCGGGCGACTCCTTCTGCGTAGCCGCCAGAATGCTCACGCCGTGCCGGCCGAGGATGGTCGTCATCGTGCCCAGCGAGCCGGCCTTGTCCAGCACCATCAGGCGCACGTAATAACGGCTCACGATCTCTGCGGCGGGGCGTATGCGCACCTGGCCCTGGTTGGCCGTGTTCACGCCGCGCCGGTAGCGCGAGCGGCCCGCCATCAGGTTGCGCGCGATGTCGCCGATGTCGCCGATCACGGTGCTCGCCGTGGGCTCGCGACCGGCCCCGCGCCCATAATAGAGCGTGTCGCCGCTGAGGTCGCCGTGCACCATCGCCGCGTTAAACACATGGTTCACCGAGGCCAGCATGTGCGCCAGCGGAACCAGCGTGGGGTGCACGCGCACCTCCACCTCGCCGGCGTCGCGCTTGACCACGGCCAGCAGCTTGATGCGGTACCCGAACTCGGCCGCGAATTTGACATCCATGCCCGACAGGTTGCGGATGCCCTCCACCAGCACCTGCGCCAGCGGCACGTGAAACCCGTAGGCCAGTGACGCGAGGATGATCGCCTTGTGCGCCGTGTCCAGCCCGTCGATGTCCAAGCCCGGGTCGGCCTCGGCGTAGCCGGCCTTCTGCGCCTCTTTCAACACCTTGGCGAACGGCAGGCCTTCGTGCTCCATGCGCGTCAGGATATAGTTGCACGTGCCGTTGAGAATGCCGTGGATACTCTGGATCTCATTGCCCGCGAGCCCCTCGCGCAGCA
>Ga0265294_10003581_pt1 | contig 19805 bp, 19 predicted proteins | sample MunlanPumphouse3_FD_192504 | JGI IMG/M metagenome (GOLD analysis project Ga0265294, IMG submission 192504) | Groundwater microbial communities from a municipal landfill in Southern Ontario, Canada - Pumphouse #3 | ecosystem: Environmental > Aquatic > Deep subsurface > Groundwater | place...
CAAACTCGGGCCAGCTCATACCCAGTTCACCGTGAACCTGGAGCCATCCCCCGTAAAATAAAATGGCCGCTGCTACGGCAATACCCAGGAATTCACTCAGCGGTGAGGCCAGTTCCTGGCGGTTATACAACCGTTTTGTGGCCTGTCTGTGCTGGTCGTTAATGACTCCAAAACGATCCCTGACATACTGTTGCGCATTGAATGCCTTAACGATCCGGCTGCCGGAAATGGCTTCCTCAAAATGGCTCAGTAATTTTCCCAGGAGGCTTTGAGACACCTCGGCCCCGGAACGCAAAGCCCGTGTTATTCTTCCAATGAGTAAAGCCGAAACAGGTAATGTTAACAGTGTCACCAGTGTTAGTTTTGGACTCATGTAAAAAAGCATGGAAAGAAACCCCAGTATAAGCAAAGGATCACGAAAGATCACATGGAAAGAACTGGCCACGGAGTTTTGAACCTCGTTTACATCGTTGGATATGGAAGAAAGCAGGTCCCCTTTCCGTTGCTTGTGAAAATAGCCTATGTGCAACCGGCTGATTTTACGGAACAGATCGTCCCTGACATTTTTCATCAGGCGGGTCCGCACGCTTACCAAGACCCGTTGGGAAAGGTAATGGGTTATATTGGACAACAAAGAAGCGGCTAGCAGGGACACCGAAACATAGACAAGGGCCATCATTATCCCGTCCTGTGTCTTTATCCTGAGTAAATAATACCGGAAAATATCCGCTATATATGAAAAGGAAAAGCTGTATTCGGGCCGGACCATTTCACCTGTCAATGTGTCAGGTTCAAACAATATGGTCAGTAATGGAGCAATAAGTGCATAATTGGCAATCCCAAAGAGAACGCTAAAAACGGAAAGCGCCAGATAGGCAGGCCAGTATCTTCCGAACGGTTTCCCGTATGCCAGTATGCGCAGGAAGGATTTCATCAATCTTTTATTTCTTCGTAATCAATGTAATCTCCCGTATTTTTATCTATACGTTTTTTGCGGGTTCTTTTTATATTGCTTTTTTGTTGGGTCTGTTGGTTTTGCGGGTTTTGCGGGTTTTGTCCGTGTCTTTGCATTTGCCGGATCTTCATGGCTAAAAGCCAGGGGATCAGGCGCATTAACAGAAATCCTCCCAGCATTATTAAGAAAAGAATAGTAAAAAAGGTCATTTTAATTGAGCATTATAGTAAGGGGTTTCCCCTCAATAGTTGTGCCGCGCAGTTCATAAGGACCGGAAATTTCAATTTCAGCCAGTGGATCCAGGCAATCTTTCTGTGTTACCATGGCCCGGATTTGTCCTTCCTGCGATAACACTACTGTCTGACTGTTCGTGTATATTATCCACGCACCGGTTTCCCCGGTCTCTATGTAGCGCGGTTTTCCCGTCAGGTAATCAGGAATCAAAAAATCGTTCCATCCAGGGATCCCTGCCCCGGACCTGTTATAACAACGCAATACGTTATCCTGGTGGACCAGCAGAATCAGGTAATCTTTATTTCCGCGCGGATCAAAAACATAGGGGCCGTAGAGGATGCTGGTTGTATATGCACGGGGATACGGAGATACATTTCTTCCCAGCCTGTCCAATAAATACAACCTGTTGCCAATGGTAAACAACATTTGTAATTTATTGTTTTTCAAAAAATCTATCTGTTCTAACCTGTCCTGTATGGTTCCTTCCATTGTTTTTTCCCACAACGTTTTTCCTACATGGTCTTTGAGCATGAGCCGGCATTCGGGCCATGGGGTCTGATACAGCTGGTTATCTTTCCGGGTGAAATGATTAAATACGGTATAAGGTGGTCTCTCCCGGACGAGAGAATCCTGAACCAATCCGCGCCGCACCCGGTTTGTCTGCTGCCGGGGAATTAGTGGAGAAGTTTCCAAGGAATCTCCGTAAACGCAAAGATGCGTATACATGCGATCCTCCAACGCGGAAAACTGCAGAAAAACAAACTGGGCGTTGTACATTCTCCATTCTCTGAGTCTGTCTGCATACCTTTTATCCATGACAGGCTCCAGCAGATCCAGACCCACCGAAGGCTGCAGGAACAAACTCAGATTGGAAGCATTCATTAAATTTGCCGAGATTTTTGTCCTGCCGACGGCATCTGCCAGTGAATGATAATTTCCACTCCGGTTTTTGCTCATAATATCGTTTAAAAGATCCAGTGGTCCCAACAATATGCAGGATCCCAGGTAACAATAATGATCCGCCTGACACAAACCGAATACCGGTCCGAAAATATCTTTCAAAAGCCCGGGCTTTGGGTTTTCCAGAACTTTGTCTTCTTCCTGTTTTCCCAACAGGGCAAATTGGATCCTGGCCTGATGTATATACCGGGAATGGATCACGGTTATCCATTGGGCGCTGCTTCTGAAAGGGATACAGGCCAGAGATACCTCTGTGGGGTACAACAGGTTGAACCATTCCAACGTTTCGCTACCCGGTGTCTTTCGGTTTTTCTTATGCAATTCAAGATACCTGCCGTAACTGTCCAGGTATGTCTGAAGGTCTGAAAACCCCAGGGACATACCTGCAAGAGTGGCTGCAGGCAACACCTCCGGGGCCATTAACGATTGCGTTTGCTGACCTGTCAGCGTAGTAAGGTAGTGCTCCTGCCCATCGGGAAGCATAGAATACCCGTCCATTCTGACCTGGTTTTGCTCAACAAATCCGTCCAGCACGGTCCAGCCGGCTGAAGTACTTAAAAACGCTGCGTATTTCTGGAGCGGAACGCCCAGGTAAGCAGCAAAAAGTGAGGGAATACGTGCATGTGATAAAAAGGTCCTGACAGGTTTTGAGACCGGGGTTTCTTCCACCAGCCGGGCAAATTTGGGATCGTCCATCAGGGAAGTCCCGTTTTTTAAATGCCGCAGGGAGGATTCCAGAACAACCAGTGACGATGACACCATCAGCACATCAGGCACGTAAGCTGCGTAGACACTTTGATCTTCATTTTCCCCATAAAATGTATAAATGGTTTGTCCGTCGTAAGGCCTTGTTTTATAAGGAATTCCTGTTGAATCTATATAAGAGGACCACCATTGAGGATCGCGGGCATCTGAGCAGGAAAGGCAAAACAGCGTACTCAGCGTATTTTTAGCCGAAGGATGCAGCGAACATAATGCCTCGGCTTTCTTCATTCCCGGAAATCCCGGAATTGTTGTTTCTTTGAAAGTTTTCAAAAACCGGCCTAACCCTTCTCCGGGATGAAAGAAACTCTCCAGGTAACCTTCGGGATCTAGAATATTATCGGTCAAGGTGTTAACCTGGCTGAAGTGCTGTACCAGAACAGCATCCAAGGGTACAGCCCGGTACGTATCATTCCGGACCGTGTGGTTAGATGGCTCCCTGAAAAGCATCAAATAGCCGAGAACGGAAGCTCCGGCTAAAAAGAGAGACAACAGGCTTAAAAATATGATGGTACGTTTTCGCATAAATGACAAAGATAAAACATCAGTTGGCAACCTCAACTAAAAATTTTATCCTTACCAGCCTCACTTCTTCTTCCGAATACTCGTTTCCCAACTCTTTAACGGCTTCTGACAAAGATTCGGATTGAGCTTCGTAACGAAAATAATCGAATATATTTTCCAGTTTATCATCATCAATGGCCTGTTGCAGATAATAATCAATATCCAGTTTGGTACCTGAATTAACAATAACTTCAATTTCTTCCAGCAATTCATCCATCGTAAGTCCTTTGGCATCGGCTATGTCTTCAAAATCCATTTTACGGTCTATGCTCTGAATGATATAGACCTTATTTACAGACTTATTGATCACGGATTTAACGACCATATCCTGAGGACGGACAATTTCGTTTTCTTCTACATATTTATTGATCAGTTCCACAAACAGTTTTCCGAATTTTCTGGCTTTCCCTTCACCCACTCCCTGACAATGTACCAATTCCTCAATCGTAATGGGATAAAGGATTGACATATCTTCCAGACTGATGTCCTGGAAAATTACGAAAGGGGCCAGCTTCAGCTTGTGAGCCATATCCCGGCGAAGGTCCTTAAGCAGGGCCAGCAACGTAGTATCGCCCCCACCTCCGCCGGCTTTGGCGGATGAATCGGAAGCATTCATTTCCTCTTCCATTTCCCTGTCTTCAAACAGCATCAGTGGAGATGGGTCCTCCAGGAATGCTTTTCCTGCTGGAGTTACGGACAAGGCCCCATATTTTTCAATGTCTTTATCCAGAAAATGGTGGATCAGTCCTTGCCGGAGGACCGCATTCCAAAAATGGGCAGATCTGTCCTTTCCCATACCGTAAACATCCAGTTTGTGATGCTGGTAAGATTTGATCATGGCATTGGGTACACCGGCAATAATATTGGCAACATGTTCTGCATTGAATTGTTCCAGGGATTTTTGCACTGCTTCCAGTGCCAGACACATTTCTTCCTGCCCGTCAAACTGCTTTTTGGGATGCAGGCAATTGTCGCAATTCGTGCAATTCTCCTGAAGGTAATCTTCCCCAAAATAATTCAGCAAAATTTTCCTGCGACAAACATTTGTTTCTGCATAAGCCACGGTTTCCATAAGCAACTGTTTGCTTATTTCCTGTTCAGCAATGGGTTTGCCCTGTTTGAACTTTTCCAGTTTCTGAATGTCCTTGTAACTGTAAAAAGCAATACATTTGCCTTCTCCTCCGTCGCGCCCCGCCCTGCCGGTTTCCTGGTAATACCCTTCCAGCGACTTGGGAATATCGTAATGAATGACAAACCTTACGTCCGGCTTGTCAATCCCCATGCCAAAGGCTATGGTTGCCACAATGACATCTATATCTTCCATCAGGAACTGATCCTGGGTTTTTGAGCGGGTCGCCGCATCCATTCCTGCATGGTACGGAAGTGCCCTGATCCCGTTTACCTGTAAAAGCGAAGCGATTTCCTCCACTTTTTTGCGGCTCAGGCAATATACAATACCGCTTTTCCCTAGATTCTGCCGGATGAACTTAATCAGCTCTTTATTTACGTTTACCTTGGGTCTGACTTCGTAATACAGGTTTTCCCGGTTGAAAGATGTTTTGAAAACACGCGCTTCCATCATGCCCAGATTTTTCTGTATATCCTGCTGAACTTTTGGGGTTGCTGTGGCAGTAAGCGCAATGATAGGAGCTTTCCCTATTTCTTTTACCAGGGGGCGGATCCTCCTGTATTCCGGACGGAAATCATGACCCCATTCCGAGATACAGTGCGCTTCGTCTATGGCATAAAAGGAAATATTGACTTGTTTAAGAAGTTGAATATTTTCCGATTTGGTAAGTGATTCGGGTGCCACATAAAGTAATTTTGTTTTCCCTGCAAGCAAGGATTCCCGGACTTCCATAACCTGGGTTTTATTCAGTGATGAATTCAGAAAATGAGCGACTCCGTAATTGTCGGTAGAAAACCCGCGAATAGCATCCACCTGGTTCTTCATCAAGGCTATAAGGGGTGAAATAACCACGGCAGTGCCTTCCATCATTATGGCCGGTAACTGGTAGCACAAAGACTTTCCTCCTCCTGTCGGCATCAGTACAAAAGCATCTTCCCCGTTCATTAAATGGGTTATGATCTCTTCCTGTTGTCCTTTGAATGAGTTGAAACCAAAATGCTTTTTCAGCTGAAAGTGCAATTCAGATGAAGTACACATATTTTACTACCTTTGTGCACTAAGTTATACGTTTGTTTTGTTCTTTCAAAATTTTATGAGCACTACGAAAGCGGATATTCAAAAAACAGCACTTGAAGTTATTGAAAAAGAGATACTTGCAGTTAATGCATTGCGTCAGTCCATTGACGGATCATTCCTGAAAGTTGTCGAAATTCTTTACGCTTCCAAGGGCCGCCTGATAGTTACAGGCATTGGGAAAAGTGCCCTAATAGGGCAAAAAATAGTGGCCACTTTTAATTCCACGGGTACTCCTGCCATTTTCATGCATGCTGCCGATGCCATACACGGAGACCTGGGAATTGTCCAGCCCGGAGATACGGTCATGTGCTTATCCAAAAGCGGGGATACTGCCGAGATCAAAGTCCTGGTGCCACTGATCCGCAAAATGGGAAACCTGTTGATAGGCATGGTGGGCAACCGGGAATCTTATTTGAGCCGATCTGCTGATTATGTACTGGTAGCATCTGCTCCTCACGAAGCCTGCCCCAACGACCTGGCACCTACGGCAAGCACTACGGTCCAAATGGTTTTGGGAGATGCACTGGCCATATGCCTGTTGCAGTTGAGAGGATTTTCGCAGGCAGATTTTGCACGTTTTCACCCCGGAGGTTCTTTGGGAAAAAAATTGTATCTGAGGGTATGCGATATCATGGATCATACCCTTCGCCCAAACGTATTACCCGGGCAATCCATCAGAGACACTATTTTTGAAATTTCCCGCAATCGTCTTGGAGCAACAGCTGTTCTGAATCAGGACGGACAATTACAGGGTATCATTACAGACGGGGATGTACGCCGGATGGTTGAGAAGAACAGTCATCTTGACAATCTCTGTGCCTCTGATGTGATGACCAAAGACCCCAAAACAGTACCACATGATCAATTAGCAGTTCATGCCTACGAAATGATGCAGTCCAACAAGATTACCCAATTGATCGTATTGAGGGATAAACGATATGAGGGTATGGTCCATATACACGACATAATAAGAGAAGGTATAGTATGAGCATATTCGATCCCAACCTGCCGGGAGTACCTAACGGCCGTTATTTTGCCCTTCCCTTTAGCCGGGAAGAAGCGGAAATTGTACTTGTATCGGTTCCCTGGGACGTAACCACCTCCTATCGCGACGGAACGCGCATGGGTCCGGAAGCCATTATTGATGCTTCCGCCCAGATAGACCTTTTCAACGCCCGGGTGATCGATGCATGGAACATTCCCATAGCTACACTGGAAGAACATGAAGAATTGCCGATCCTTAACCGGACAACCCGAACCCTGGCACAAAAGATCATTCAAAGCTGGGAAGACGGGATTGATCCAAGGAAAAACGGACTGGGCGAAGTCCTGGACCAGGTCAACTCGGCCTGCGCCCGGATGAACCGAATTGTTTACCTGCAATGTTCGGAACAGTTACGGGCGGGAAAATTTGTAGGACTTGTAGGCGGGGACCATTCCGTACCGTTGGGATATTTGCAGGCACTTGGAGAACATTACGGGTCTTTCGGGATCCTGCATATAGATGCTCATGCCGATCTGCGTGAAGCATATGAAGGATTCACTTTTTCGCATGCTTCCATTATGCATAATGTCTTAAAATCAATACCTGGCATAACCGCACTAACCCAGGTTGGTGTCCGGGATTATTGCCTGGAAGAACAACGGATCATCCGCAGTGATCCTCGCATAGCCTTATTCTCTGATGAAGACCTGTACGAAGACCTGTACGAAGGGCTTACCTGGAGAAAACAATGCCACCGTATCATGGAGAGTCTTCCCGAACAGGTATACATCAGTCTGGATATTGACGGTCTTTCTCCGGATCTGTGCCCGCATACGGGGACACCGGTTCCGGGAGGGCTCAGCTTTCAACAGGTGGATTACTTATTGTATTTGCTGGCCTCCTCCCCATTGAAGATCATAGGTTTTGATCTGTGCGAAGTGGCCCCGGGAGAGAACGATCCCTGGGATGCCATCGTAGGGGCACGTATTTTGCACAAAATTTGCTGTTATTCCTATTTAAATAACAAGAAATAAACCTTACATTTGTTGTTTGCCACTAAACCTGATCATAATTCAAAACAATATTTTTTACAATGAGAACATTAAAGATTCTATCTATCGTCCTTATGGGCGGAATGCTTGTTGCATCCTGTAACAGCAGCACATCGGATGCAAACGCCGATTTTTCAAAGGGAGCCGTTGATTCACTGAGTCGTGCCGTGGGGTATTCCCTGGCTTCCATGGTCAGACAATCCAACTTTGGTGAATTAAATAATGACCTGGTCATTAAGGCATACAAAGAATTGATGGCCAGAGAAGAAGACCCCTCACAGGAAGAGATGATGTCCTGGAATGAGGACATTACGGCTTTCATGCAAAAAAAGAAAGTTGTTGAAGGAGAACGCAATATTAAAGAAGGAGAAGCGTTCCTGGAAGAAAACAAGACAAAAGAAGGCGTTGTTGTCCTACCCAGCGGTTTGCAATACAAGATCATACGCGAAGGCAACGAGGTTCGTGCTTCCGCTACCGATACGGTAGAAGTTCATTATGTGGGCACGCTGATAAACGGCACTGAATTTGATTCTTCCTATTCCCGCAATGAAATGGCCAAATTCCCTCTTGACAGGGTTATTCCTGCCTGGACAGAAGGCATGCAGCTGGTTGGCGAAGGCGGCAAGATCATATTATACGTTCCTTCCGAACTCGGTTACGGAGCCAACGGAGCCGGCAATGCCATAGGGCCCAACAGCACGTTGATCTTTGAAGTGGAAATGAACAAGGTTTTTCCTGCCCAAAACTGATAGCGAACGTGGAACTCCAGGGAACTTTGATTGAAAAACGTCCGGTATTCAAAGGAACCGGTGCCCGTGGCGACTGGGTAAAGCAAGAGTTTATCCTGGAAACACGGGAATCGGGGTACCCGCGTAAAGTCTGCCTTTCCTTATTTGGGGAAGACAGGGTTAGGGAACTGGATGCATTCCAGATCGGAGAGGCCGTTAAAGCTTCGATCAATATTGAATCCAGGGAATACAACGGACGTTGGTATACCGATGTACGTGCCTGGCGCCTGGAAAAAGGCCAGGGGACAGCTGCCGCACCGGATTCTCCGGTTCCCGGACCTATAATGACGGAACCGGACGAAGGAGAGGATGATCTTCCCTTCTAGGCACTTCCCTCCAGTATGTCAGCTGACGTTTGGCATATCGGCGTGTATTGCGTTTGATTAGGCGTAAGGCTTCACTGTAAGAGTATTCACCGTCAAAATGAGCAAACAGCTCCCTGTACCCCACCGTTTGGAGTGCAGGGAGTTTTTTATGAGGATACAAAAGGCGTGCTTCTGCCATCAATCCATCAGTTATCATTCTTTCTACCCTTTGGTCAATGCGTTCGTACAATTCTTCACGGGGCCTGTCCATCATTATTTTTTCTATTTCAAAAGGGCGCTTTTTAGGTGTATGTTTTAAGAAGTAATGATAGGGTTTGCCGGATGACAAACACACTTCAACGGCACGTACAACCCTGCGTTTATTGGCCGGATCTATACGAGACCAGGTGACAGGGTCCAGTTCTTTCAATTGATTTTGCAAATTTCTAAACCCCTCAGAATCTTCTGCCTTCAGGGCCAGCTCTTCCCTTAACCCGGGATCTGAAGGTGGCATATGGTCAATACCCTCTGTAAAAGCATCAATGTAAAACCCCGATCCTCCCACCATAAGCAGGTACTCGTGCGAAGGGGCAAGCTTCAGGACCAGTTCCCATGCCTCGCGCTCGTAATCACCCGCAGAATAAGTTTGATGTATGGTATGACTGGCAATAAAATAATGTTTGGCCTGTGACAATTCGTCTTCAGTAGGACGTGCCACCCCAACTTTCAGTTCTTTGTAAATCTGCCGGCTGTCGCAATTGATCACAGGCGATCCCAACAAACGGGCTATTGCCAGGCTTTGTGCGGTTTTTCCCACGCATGTGGGCCCCATCAATATGATAATTTTCGTAGCCATTCCAATGTATTTAATCCGTCGGCATAATCCGTAAATGCGGGACATTGGGTTTTTCCCAAAGGAAGATACCCGGTTCCGGCAACGCATTGTATAAGATTACGATTTATTTCCAGAAAACAGGATATTTCCTCCTTTTTCCTGTATTTTCTGTAGTTCACGACTGCCACCGGAGGATTCAAATCATCGCTTTCCTCCAGAACAAAAAGATCTTCAAAGAACTCATTTTTTCGCCCTTCCGGATCTTTTTGCATCAAGGCACACGCTCTTGCATGACGTAGAGCACTCATGTAATTTTTGTGTTCACTCAATACCGGTCCCATTACCGCGTTGACTTTTTCCACGAATGGACGAAAATCGTATTCCAGAGGGACCATAAGCAAGGAAACGTTCCGGCATCCAAGCCCAAAGTACAAGAAACAATCCAGGGCAAGACCTTCCAGTTGTGCATCAGACTCGGTCCCATCCAGCAAAGCGATGGAACTTCTCCCAGTCCGTATAAGTAAAGGTTTACCGGCAAAAGACTGCCGGTAATGAGCCTCGGCATGGGATCCTCCTGTAAAAAGGATCGCACGGGTTCCGGGATCCGCACAGGATACAAATCGCACCCGGACACCTTGCAGGCAGGAATTTTCCATGCGGTACAGCCGATCGACTATTGCCGGAAGTAAAACATCATCTTTGGAAGACAATTTTATTTCTACGGAGACTTCTTCCGGATGTGTTCCGGCATACGCCATGGCACACACAAAATCGTGCCAGCAAACCAGTGGAATATTGCCTGCCGCAACCAGGGTTATCAAACGAGGAGCAGAAGGCAGCACCTGAAAATCAAGTAATTGAAGTAACAGATGTTCCTCCTGTTCCAGGCTTTTTTTCAACGTGTTGAGCCGGTGTTCTACAAATACGGGACAAAACCAGGGATTGGCTTTCCCTGCTTGTGCGATCAACAGATCATCGCACCGGGAAATAGCGGCGGATGCCTGTACAATGAATTTCTCTGCAAACCCCATATTTTTTAGCCTCGATTTTGCAAAGATACGTAAAAGACGTATTTTCGCATGATGTGCCCCGGCGAGATATATAAAACCCTGAAAGCTCCCTGCGAGGGCCTTTATAAGGAAAAGGGAAGTCGTTTCCTGTCCTTCGGGTTTCCCGTTTCAGATGAGGAAGAGATCAGGGAACTGCTGGGGAACCTGAAAAAAAAATACTTTGATGCCCGTCATATTTGTTATGCGTACCGTTTGGGCCCTGAAGGAGAGCCCTGGCGGGCGAATGACAACGGAGAACCTTCTTCCACCGCCGGTAAACCCATCCTGGGACAATTGATCTCCAGAGATGTGTCCGATGTATTGATGGCCGTAGTGCGCTATTTCGGCGGTATAAAACTGGGGACGGGAGGACTTATAAACGCTTACAAAACAGCTGCCTCCAATGCACTGGAAAATGCCGAGATAACGGAAAAGAAAATTTTCCAGACCGTTGAGATGCAATTTGATTACGACCGGACGGATAAAGTGATGAAAGCCATACGGGACACAGAAGCCGTAATAACTGAACAGGATTACCGGGACAGTTCACTGCCCTGTCGTATCAAAGTAAAGGTACTTCCTTCACGCAGGCAGACCCTTTTATCGTCCCTTGAACCTACATAGTCATTGTAATATTTCAACTATGAAATCTCTCATATCAATAAACGACTTCAACAAAGAAGAAATGTTGCAGGTACTTGACCTTGCACTGGAATACGAAGCCGAGATAAACCGTCCCCTGTATACCGGAAAAGTCATTGCCTGCATTTTTTTTGAACCGTCCACACGTACACGCCTAAGTTTTGAAACGGCTGCCAACCGCCTGGGCGCCAGAGTTATAGGTTTTTCTTCACTCGATGCCACGAGCGTCACAAAGGGAGAAAGGCTTAAAGATACCATTAAGATGGTTTCCAATTACTCAGACATGATCGTTATGCGTCATCCATTGGACGGAGCTGCGCGGTATGCTTCTGAAATAGCCGGATGTCCCGTGATCAATGCCGGGGACGGAGCCAATCAGCACCCTACCCAAACACTTCTGGACATGTATTCCATAAGAAAGACACAGGGGACCCTGGACAACCTGTCAATAACTATGGTAGGGGACTTGAAATACGGACGGACCGTTCATTCACTGTTGCAGGCTATGAGCCACTTCAAACCCCGATTCCGGTTTGTGTCCTGCCCGGAATTGGCTATACCTCAGGAATATATTGATTTTCTGGATTCCAGGAATATTCCTTATACCCAGCACAACTTCCTGGAAGGCCAGATAGATAACACCGACATTCTTTATATGACCCGGATACAGCAGGAACGTTTTCAGGACCCCATGGAATATGAACGTGTTAAAAATCTGATGAGCCTGGATGTATCCATGCTGACAAACACCAAACGCAATTTGAGGATACTTCACCCGTTACCCCGGGTTAATGAAATTTCCACCAATGTAGATGACCGTCCGGAAGCCTACTATTTTGAACAGGCACGTAACGGGGTATACACCCGAATGGGGATCATCACGTATTTAATGAATCAACTGTAAGACAATGGAAACAAAGAGAAAACTGAAAGTAAGCGCTATTAAGAACGGGACTGTCATTGACAGGATCCCGGCCGGGCAATTATTCCATGTCATAGAAATCCTGGGACTGGCAAAGGGAGATTTTCAAATGACTTTCGGGACTAACCTGGAAAGTAAAGTCCTTGGGGTAAAATCTATAATTAAAATTTCTGATAAATTTTTTGAAGAAGATGATGTCAACCGGATTGCTTTGGTTGCACCCGATGCGATCCTCAATATAATAAAAGATTACCTTGTCGTGGAAAAGAGGCCGGTTGTGATCCCCTCCGAGATATGCGGTCTGGTTCGCTGTCTCAATCCCAGATGTATAACCAACCACGAACCGGTCAAAACACATTTTACAACCCGGATGACTCCGGGAGGCCTTGTTCTTAAGTGCCACTACTGCGAAAAAGAAACAGGGCAAAAAAGCTTACAGATCATTAGCAATAATTAGTTTCTGATTGTATATATTTACTTTATATTTGCATTTATAAAGAAATCGTAATAAAACAACACCAATATGAAAACCACCTACAATTTTAACGCAGGACCCTGTATCCTTCCCCGGGAAGCAGTACAGGCAGGGATTGAAGCTTTACAGGATTTTAGTCAGACCGGCATGTCTGTTATTGAAGTATCACACCGCTCAAAAGAATGGGAAGCCGTAATGAACGAATGCCGGGCTCTGTGGAAAGAGCTGTTACACATTCCCGATAATTATGAAGTCCTCTTCCTGGGAGGCGGAGCCAGTTTACAGTTTTGCATGATTCCCATGAACCTGATGGAGAAGAAAGCAGCCTACCTGGAAACGGGAGTGTGGGCAAAAAAAGCCATTAAAGAGGCAAAGGGATTCGGAGAAGTCGTTACCGTAGCGTCTTCCGCGGACACCACTTTCAATTACATTCCCAAAGCATACAAAATTCCTGTGGATGCGGATTATTTCCATATTACCACCAACAATACCATTTACGGTACCGAGATCCGTTCGGATATGGATTCTCCCGTTCCCCTGGTGGCAGATATGTCCTCAGATATCATGAGCCGTCCGGTTGACGTATCAAAATATGCCATGATCTACGGAGGCGCACAAAAAAACGTGGGACCTGCAGGCGTTACATTCGTGATTGTACGTAAAGACATACTGGGAAAAGTGACCAGGTATATTCCTTCCATGTTGAATTACCAGACACATATTGAGGGAGATTCTATGTTCAACACCCCTCCGGTATTTCCAGTCTATATCATGACACAGACACTTAAGTGGCTCAAAAACCTGGGCGGTGTGGAAGCCATTAACAGGATTAACCGTGAAAAAGCGGACCTGTTGTACCATGAAATTGACCGCAACCCGCTCTTCCGGGGAACGGCAGCCCCGGAAGACCGTTCCATAATGAACGTATGTTTTGTCATGTCTGAAGGACGCGAATCCCTGGAAGCTGCATTCCTGGAATTTGCCAAATCAAGAGGCATGGCAGGTATAAAAGGACATCGCTCCGTGGGAGGGTTCCGTGCTTCCATCTATAATGCCTGTCCAAAAGAAAACGTACTGGCCCTGATAAATTGTATGCAGGAATTTGAAAACCATCATAAATAATTCAGTCATGAACGTTTTAATAGCAACCGAAAAACCGTTTGCAAAAAAAGCCGTAGACGGAATCCGGACCATTGTGGAACAAGCCGGAATGACATTGTCACTTCTTGAAAACTATACGGAAAAGACACAATTGCTTGAGGCTGTATCCAAAGCCGAAGCCCTCATTGTCCGTTCAGACAACGTCACCCGTGAAGTAATACAGGCAGCCCCCAATTTAAAGATTGTTGTCCGCGCAGGTGCGGGGTACGACAACCTGGACCTGGAAGCGTGCAGCAGTCATAACATTGTAGCTATGAACACTCCGGGACAAAATTCCAACGCTGTGGCCGAACTGGCCATTGGGAGGATGCTCTATATGGCACGCAAACAATTCCAACCCGGTACCGGCACGGAGTTAAGGGGTAAAACGTTAGGTGTCCATGCCTACGGGAACGTAGGCCGTCTGGTGGCCGGGTTGGCCAAAGGCTTTGGTATGGAGATATATGCCTACGATCCCTTTGTTCCGGCATCTGTAATGCAGACCGACGGGGTACACGTAGCCAATACATTGGAAGATTTGTACAGCCGCAGCGACTACCTGTCGCTTCATATTCCGGCCAACGCTGCCACAAAAGGATCTATCGGCAGGTCATTGCTGTCCCTGATGCCCAAAGGAGCCTGCCTGATCAATACGGCCCGCAAAGAAGTAATGAACGAAGCAGAACTGGAAGCCGTCCTGGCAGAGCGTACAGATCTTAAATACGCTACCGACGTGGCCCCCGGTAATATGGATACACTACGCGCCCAGTTTGACACCCGTGTTTTTGCAACAGCCAAGAAGATGGGAGCCCAGACACAGGAAGCCAATGTAAATGCAGGTCTTGCCGCAGCACGGCAGATTGTTGCATTCCTGACAAACGGGGACAAAACGTTCCAATTGAACAAATAGTTATGGTAAAAATTAAACCTTTCGCAGCCCTTCGTCCACCTGTGCCACTGGTGGAAGAAGTGGCAGCACGGCCTTACGATGTGTTGAACTCTGCCGAGGCAAAAGCCGAGGCGGGAGAAAAATCCCTGCTCCATATAACAAAACCCGAGATAGACTTTGACCTACTGATTGATGAACACTCACGGCAAGCCTACGACAAAGCCGTCACCAATTTCCGGCTTTGGCAGGAACGTGGATGGCTGGTCAGGGACCCGCAGGAAATGTATTACGTATACGCCCAGACCATGGAAGGGCGCACTCAATACGGCCTGGTGGTCTGTGCCCATATTGACGACTACCTGTCCGGCAAGATCAAAAAGCATGAACTTACAAGAAAAGACAAGGAAGAAGACCGGATGGTCCATGTCCGGATCCAGAGTGCCAATATAGAACCTGTTTTTTTTGCATACCCGGACGCTCCCGAAATCAATAAAATTGTGGAAAATGTAGTTTCAGGACCTGCCGAGTACGACTTTGTCGCACCCGATGGGTTTGGACATCATTTCTGGCCACTATCCCGTCCCCAGGACATCCGTCGTATCACAGAGATCTTTTCCACTGTTCCGGCTTTCTATGTTGCCGACGGTCACCACCGTACAGCAGCCGCCGCATTGGTGGGGGCAGAGCGTAAAGCCATGAATCCCCATCATACCGGAAAAGAGGAATACAATTATTTTTTGGCAGTGGTTTTCCCCCAAAGTCATCTGAAGATCATCGATTACAACCGGGTGGTCAAAGACCTGAACGGGATGGCACCCGAAACTTTTGTACAGGCGTTATCCCGGGATTTCCTGGTAGAATGTTTGTGTGACAGGGATGCTCCTTACTCCCCTTCAGGGCTGCATAATTTTTCCATGTACACGAACGGTTGCTGGTATTCCCTGACGGCACGCCAGGGTACATACAACGACAACGATCCCATCGGGACGCTGGATGTGACGGTGCTTTCTAACCTGGTCCTGGATAAGTTGCTGGATATAAAGGACCTGCGAACCAGCAAACGCATTGATTTTGTGGGTGGAATACGAGGATTGGACGAATTGAAACGTCGCGTGGATTCGGGTGAAATGGCAGCAGCCTTTGCGCTATACCCGGTAACCATGCAGCAATTGATAGACATAGCCGATACCGGGAACATCATGCCTCCCAAAACAACCTGGTTTGAGCCCAAACTGAGAAGCGGACTGGCAATTCACACTTTTTAACACTTTTCATATGTTTATCATCCCGTCATTTAATGGCGGGATTATTTTTTTTATACCTTTAAGGTATGAAACTTAAAAAGGTTCGCATTTCCAATTACCGCTCCATCAAGGACACGGTCGAAATTGATTTTTCACAATTAACCGTCTTTATAGGTCCCAATAATTCGGGAAAAAGCAACATTCTATGGTGTGTCAACAAGATACTGAGCCAGGAATGCCCCGTAGATGAAATATTTACTGAAAAAGATGTTTACAGGCAGGACCCTGCCAGGGACATTGATGTGGAAATTGAATTTGATGAACCGTACCTGCACGTTCCCTTTCCAGGTGCCGAACCTGCCCGGGTAGACAAAGTCCGATGCATTTACAAACGCCATAAAGAAGGGCCGTTCAAGGGAAGAAGGTTTGTGGAGAAACATTGCCTGACAAAAGATAACCGGATCGTACAGGTCCTTTCAGAAAATACAGGCACAAGGGGCGTACAAGTATTCAACACCTTGGATTGTCCGTTGGATAAGATCCGGGAAAAAACACCCGTTGTATACATCCGTACAGACAGGATCACCACGCAATCCCGTTCCGACATCCGGCAAACATTGCTAAACAGCCTGTTGAATGACATCAACCGTGATTTTCTCAGGGAAGAAAACACCATAAGTATGATGAATACAGACGGCACGGAAACAGAAATACCCCGCAAACAATGGTTTGACCAGTGCATTGAAGAAGCCATGATCACCTTGCGGACAGAGGCTTTTACCCGGCTCAAGGATACCATCCGGCAATCCATGCTGGATTACCTGGGATACGAGCTGGATCCCGATGACACCCGGTGGGATATTTTCTTTAAACCCATTACCTCTAAGGATTTTTACCAGTCCATGGAAATGTGCCTGTACGAAGACGACCGGGTGACACCCCTGCGCGCGCTTGGGGAAGGCGTACAGAACGCCATCATTTTATCCATTTTAGATGCCTATAACCGGCATGAAAGTGATGGGTTCATCCTGATGATAGAAGAGCCGGAAATGTATCTTTACCCCAGGATGAAACGAAATCTCTACAAGGTGTTGCGAAATCTGAGTGAAAAGAACCAGGTGATATACATCACCCATTCCACCAATTTTGTCACACTGCCGGATTTTGACTCGGTCCGGATCGTTACCAATGAAGGAAACGGAACACAAGTAAAAGCACCTGATCATTCTTGTATAGAATCATTGAAGGACAAATTCAGGAATATCCATTCGACGGATCTTAACGAAATATTCTTCAGCAAAAAAGCCATACTGATAGAAACAGATTACCAGAAAAAAGTTTTACTGGACTACGAAAAAAGACTGGGTCTGGATTACGACATGCTGGGTGTTACCATACTGGACGTAGGCAATAAATCAAGTATGCCCGATTTTGCTGAACTGGCATTGGCTTTCGACATTTGTATTGCCCTGGCATTTGATAAACACAGCACCTATTTTGCCGACAGAAGGGCCGACGAAGAGATCATCAACGAAAAATTGCTGGGATACGGTGAAAAGGGAATTAAATTGTTTTATTCCACCTATACCTATGCAGATGAACTGAAAAAAGAATGGGGAGAAACGGCATTTCAAAAATACCTGGACAAATATTCCACCAACAAAATGGAAGGAAAAATGATGTCTTTTGCCGGCGATCCGGAAATACCCGTACCGGGTTTTATTCAGGTAATTATTGACTGGATCACAAAAAGCGAACGATCCTGATCCCTTTGCAGGATCCGGTGGTATTGACATATCCGGTCAGCGTCATCTCATCTATGACCACTTTTTTTGCTTTGGAAGAAGCATGTAGAAACCCTAAACGTCTTTGACCGTTGGGGCAACCGCGCCCGTCCGGGCAACAATCGTTTTCACATACATAGGATTCATAAGCAAAAGCCACGTGGGTAATATCCAAACCTTTTGTATTGCTTACAAAACAGATCATATCCCCGTGTTGAATTTGATCCAGGTTCTCTTCCAGTTGTGCCTTGGGTATGTAATAATATTTTTTTCCGGTGAGTTCTTTTTCTACAGTGGCGATGTGTTCTGTAAGTTGCGGATTCCCGGCCAGCGCCGGGTACCTGTCTGCATGAACGGACATGTAGGAAAATGTCTGGTCCAGTCGGGTTCCGGATATTTGCCGGCTCATTTCCCGGGCCAGATCACGTTTTTCTGCCTGCCGGATCCACTCGCTCGTGTAATGAATACGACTGGCGTACCCGTCTGTTAAGCCGTCACGGTAGCGGAACTTTCTCAGATTTTCACAAAAAGCTTCATAACTGTGATCTTCCTGTTTGGCAGTCAGGGCCATACACACACAGGCTTCCACCAGCAGTATGCAATCGGTACGGGCCAGAGAAACGGTCAGCATTTCAGGTGTCTGCTCCAGTGTCCCACCCACATAAGGGGTTTCCAGCATGGTTTCTGCCGCTTTCATGATCAGTACGGGCATGGGCTCACTGCTTATAGGCAGCAACATGTTCATTACTTTTTCATAAACTTTTCGATCTTCAGGGGTATATCTAACCTGTTCCGACAACAGGTCTCCGGATTGTGCCACGGCTATCCACGGGATCCATAACAAACAAAAATAAACAATCGTACGTTTCATGCAGCAAAGATAACGTTTCTTTGTTTTCCGGCTGCAATAAAAGCATTACTATCTGCCTTGACCCCGGCCTTGACCTTGACGTTGACCTTGACCCCGGCCTGTTCCTGAACGTATCAATTTGTCAGTATCTTTTTCCGGCCGGCATCCACCCATGCCGCGACCGGTTTTGGCCCCTTTTCCTTCAGGACCTGATCCGTCTCTGTTTGGCATACTTTTTTATTTTAATGTTTTACTCTTTTTCCAGTTCACTCAGACGTTTCTCAATATCTTGCTGAGCGCGTTTTAAAGATTCTGCCTGATCTTTCAGGACCTGAATCTCATTTTCTTTACTGTAAGAAGGCCACGGGCCAAATCCATAACCACGGTCATAACCCATTCCACGGCCATAGCCTATTCCCCGGCCAAAACCACGTCCGCGGCTTAAACCGCGACCCATTCCGAATCCTTTGGTGAAACCTGGTGATTCATAACCGCTACAGTACCCTAATCCTCTTCCGGTAACGGGACCTTGTCCCATTGGACCGGTACGATCTCCTCTTGGCATATTTAATTTTTTTATTGGTTTAACAATGCAAATATAATAAATAAAATGAACCTATGTTCATTTCATAGTTTTTTTTATAAATTTTACATGACATTCCTGTCATGTAAACATAGAGTTATAAAGGGTGGAACAATTATTGATATTCAATGTATTACAATCTCTTAACACATACCTTATGAAAGTAGAAAACAAAGTGATCGTAGTAACCGGAGGCGGAAACGGTATTGGCAGGGAACTGGTTCTTTCCCTGTTGCGCAGAGGAAGCCGGGTAGCTGCCCTGGATATTAATGAAGAAACCCTGAACCAAACAAAAGAACTGGCCCGTCCGGAAGACAGGGACCGTTTATCATTGCACCTGATGGATATTGGGAACAAAGACCTTATTGATCAATTACCGGGGCAGATAATTGAAATTCACGGAGGCGTAGACGGCATTATCAACAATGCGGGGATCGTACAACCTTTCGTGAAGATAAACGACTTGGACATGTCTATTATTGAACATCTGTGTCATGTCAATTTCTTTGGAGCATTATACATGATCAAAGCCTTCCTGCCTCATTTGCTGAAACGTCCCTCAGCACACATTGTGAATGTAG
>Ga0265294_10003582_pt1 | contig 19796 bp, 16 predicted proteins | sample MunlanPumphouse3_FD_192504 | JGI IMG/M metagenome (GOLD analysis project Ga0265294, IMG submission 192504) | Groundwater microbial communities from a municipal landfill in Southern Ontario, Canada - Pumphouse #3 | ecosystem: Environmental > Aquatic > Deep subsurface > Groundwater | place...
CTCCAATAATTTGCTTTATCAATTCATCAATGCTCTCTTCTTCCTGCTCTTCCTGCTCTTCCTGCTCTTCTTGTTGTTCTTGTTGTTCTTGTTGTTCTTGTTGTTCTTGTTGTTCTTGTTCTTCTTCTTGTTCTTGTTCTTCTTCTTGTTCTTCTTCTTGTTCTTCTTCTAAAATTAATTTATCCTTAAGCTTATCTGAATTCGGCTCTTTTTTCTCTTTATACTTCTCTTGTTCTTTTGCATGATATTTATCTACTTCGTCAAATTCCTCTTTGTTAATTTCATCATCAATTTCTTCATCATCAATTTCTTCATCATCAATTTCTTCGTCGTTCTCTATTCCTAAAATTTCCCCGATGTATCTATCTGCCTTTTTAGCTGAAGGAACGTATATACACTCTTCTATATTTACGCCCTCTATGTTAATTATTTTCCCATGCGTTTCAATATACATCTCACCATTTTCTTTTTCTATAAAATTACTTACTTTTACATTTCGTTTTTCAAAATATTCCTTAATATCAATAAAGGTTTGTTTTATGCTTTCTTTTACTTTTGATGTTGATGTTGTGTAGAACTTACCACCAACTTTAGTAACATTCTCTATTTCCACAGGTTGTTTATATATTAGTAATTTACCCCGTCTAAATTCGATAGCATTAGATGGAATATTAAAATTACTTTCCAAGTACCTTCTAACTAGTCTGCTAGTATCCTCAATTTCATATTTTTCCGGTCCCATAGCATTTTTAAGTGCCTGTTCAATGTTTTGTGCAGATGCAGTGAAAAAATTGCCATCAATTTTTACCATTTCCTTAATGTTAAGCAACTTCCCATTTGCAACGATATGTATTTTCCCGCTTTCCTTATTTTTTACATATTTTGTTTTAATATAAAGTCTTTCTAGATACTCTTCTACATTCTCAAAGGATTGAATTATGCCATCTTTTATGTTTGTAGTTGTTCTTGTATAGAGTTCATTATCTATATACGCAGCTTCCTTAATATATACGGACTGTTGATATACCACTAGACGTCCATCAGCAAACTCTTCAATCTCTCTTGACGGAACATTTAATGTTTCTCTAAGATATTGTCTTACTGGCTTAAGTACTTTTTTCACAGCACTATTTATATCATTACTACAAGCATATGGTATCCCAAATTTATTCTTAATTCCGCTTATATTTATAGGAATTTCATAAACTGTCACCATATTTTTTGACACTTCTACCCTACTGATTTCTAATTCTTTTTTCAAATAGCGTGTTACCATTATTTTACGATACTTGTTATTTATATCTGTAGATACACTATTCTTAAACACTTTTTTCCTCCACCCTTAATTATTATTTCTTACCCCATTATATAATGTCATTCGTTATGTAACAAGATAATTTTATAATTTTATAATTAATTTAAAGCATTAATTATCTAATACATTCTGTATTTGCCACAATATATCTGATGATTAAGGGCACTGACGATGTCCATACCTATGTCTAATAAACAGCGAAACCACACCAAGCACAATTATAATTAAACTAACCATTTGGGCTACACGAATGTAGGGTGTCAACATTAAACTATCAGTTCTAAATCCTTCTATGAAAAAGCGTCCCACTGAATATAAAACAGCATAGGAAATAAAAATATCACCTTGTTTCAAATTTCGTCTTCTCCGAAGCCAAAGTAAAAATAGAAGTACCCCTAGATCCCACAAGGATTCATAAAGAAAAGTTGGATGTCGATATGCACCATCAATATACATCGCCCAAGGAAGTTGAGAAGGATCTACTTCGTAGCCATAAGCTTCCTGATTAAAAAAATTTCCCCAACGCCCAATAGCCTGCCCTAGTATAATACTAGGAGCAACAATATCAGCACTAAGCCAGAAATTAATTTTATATCTTTTAAGGAGAAAATAGGCCACTGAAAATGCCCCAATAAGAGCACCATGAATAGCAAGTCCCCCATGCCAAACAGCAGGAATTTCTGAATAATGTTGACTATAGTAGCTCCAATTAAATATTACATAATACAGCCTAGCTCCAATAATAGCTGCCGGAAGAGCGAAAATGATAATATTTAAAAATTGATCTGTATTTATTCCCTGCTTTTGAGCCTCCTTTGTAGCTAAAAATGTTCCAATAAATATTGCAGAAGCAATCAATATGCCATACCAATAAACAGTAAAAGGTCCTACTCTAAAAGCAATCGGATCAAAGATATAGTTCACAATAAGAATCCTCCATACACTGCTAGCTTAGCCCTTATCTCAAGTAGCTAACAACTTATTAATACCCTTATAAAATGAAACCCATTCCTATATCTATAGGGAGTATACCTTGTCACCTTCTAAAACTTTAATTCCTGCCTTTCTTATCACATGAATAGCTTCTTGCGGATTTTCAACACAAATAATAACCAATGCTTGTTCTGCTGTAGTACCCAAAAATGCATACATATACTCAACGTTAATCTCTGCTTCATCCAATCTTTCAAGGGTTCCTGCTAAACCCCCTGGTGAATCTGAAACTTCCATAGCTAAAACATCAGTAACGCTAACAGCAAATTTATTTTCCTTTAATACCTCATATGCCTTTTCCGGTTCATTCACAATAAGACGTAACACCCCAAAATCAGTAGTATCTGCTAAAGACAAAGCCCTAATATTAATTTTATTATCCCCTAAAACATGACAAACACGAGCTAAACGACCTTCTTTGTTTTCTAAGAAAAGAGAAATCTGTTTTATCATACTTAAATACCCCCTATATTTTTCTCCTATCTATTACTCGTTGCGCCTTTCCTTCACTACGTGGAAGAGAATGAGGCTCCACTAACTTTATTTTTGCCGAAATCCCCAACGTGGAATCTATACGACTACGAATTTTTCTCTCTAAATCTTCTAATCCCTTTATTTTATCGGAAAACATATTGGAAGAAAGTTCAACCTGAATTTCCAAACTATCCAAGTTACCTATTCTATCAACAATCAATAAATAATGAGGCTCTATTTCTCCTATTTCTAAAAGTACAGCTTCAACCTGAGTCGGAAACACATTAACTCCTCTGATAACCATCATATCATCCGTTCTACCCATAACCTTACTCATTCTTACATGTGTTCTACCGCAAGAACAAGGTTCTTCCGTCATAATAGATATATCTCTGGTACGATAACGAATCACAGGAAAACCTTCTTTGGTCAATGTAGTAAATACAAGCTCCCCTTTTTCTCCAAATGGTAAACTTTCTCCTGTAACAGGATCTATGATTTCAGGTAGAAAATGATCTTCAAATATATGCAATCCCTTTTTTCCCTGACATTCACTTGCCACTCCTGGTCCAATAACCTCAGAAAGACCATATATATCAATCGCACTGATCTGTAAACGTTTTTCAATTTCCTGACGCATTCTTTCAGACCAAGGTTCTGCCCCAAAAATGCCATATTTTAATTTTAACTTATCTCTATCCCAATCCATCTTTTCCAATGTCTCAGCAAGATATAGAGCATAAGAAGGCGTACAGGCTAAGACATTAGTTCCAAAATCTTTCATAAGCATCAATTGTCGTTTAGTATTTCCCGCAGACATAGGAATAACAGAAGCGCCTACTCTTTCAGCTCCATAATGAATACCCAATCCTCCTGTAAAAAGTCCATACCCATATGCAATTTGAATAACAGAATTCTTTGTAGTTCCGCCACAAGTTAAAGTCCTAGCTAATACCTCAGCCCAAGTATTAATATCTTCACGAGTATACCCTACCACTGTTGGTTTACCTGTCGTGCCTGAAGATGCATGAACTCTAACTATTTCTGACATAGGAACAGTGAACATTCCAAAAGGATAATTATCCCTCAAATCCTGTTTTGTCGTAAAAGGAAGTTTTCTTAAATCATCCAAACTTTTTATATCTGCTGGTTCAACACCTAATTCTTGAAACTTTTTTCGATAAAAGGGTACATTAAAGAAAACTCTTTCAACAATTTTTTTCAATCTCATCAGTTGTAATTCTTTTAACTCCTCACGATTCATACATTCAAAATGTTCGTTCCAATACATATCTACACCCTCTTTCAAGTATGGGTTTAAGTATATGATATTTAACCAATTCTTTCAAGACTTTAATGTTTTCCCTTAGATAAAGTAAATATCTAATTACCACTTTAAATAATTAGGAGTATACTTACTGTAAATATATATTAATTTTTGGAGGATACAATGAAAAAGATTATACCTTATCTTGGTATTGCCTTAGGTTCCTTTATATTCGGTTTCGGTTTAAACTATTTTATCGTCGCCAATGGTCTTGGCGAAGGTGGATTTACGGGAATTTCCCTTGTTATCCACTATCTTACTGGATACTCTATCGGTTTAATAATGTTAATACTAAATTTACCGTTACTCTTCATTGGTTGGAAAAGATGGGGGAAAACCTTCGTCTTTAAAACCCTTCTTGGCGTACTGGCTGTTTCTCTCGCGGTAGATCTTACCCAAGGTATGAGTATGAAGAACAATGACCTTCTTTTAGGTGCGCTCTACGGCGGTGTTTTCTCAGGTGTTGGCATTGGTCTGGTACTTCGTTCAGGAGCAACCACAGGTGGCGTTGACATAATTGCCCGCCTTATTCATGAAAAAACAGGAATAAGCATGGGAAATGTTTTTTTCTCTTTTGATTTTTTTGTACTTACTACAATTGCCTTTTTATTTGGTTCAGACAAAGCTTTGTATACGTTAGTAACTGTTTATGTTTTTAGTAAAATTGTAGACCGTATAGTCGAAGGTCCTGATGATACTAGGGCTGTCATCATTATTACAGAAATAAGTCAAGTCATAACAAGTTCAATTATTAAAGAAATTGACAGAGGAGCTACAATTTTAAAAGGTTATGGTGCTTATACCGGTCAAAATAAAGATATTCTCTATGTAGTTATGAGTAAACATGAATTACTACGGTTAAAAAAACAGATTCGAAATATTGACCCCTTAGCCTTTATCATCGTTAGTAATGTTCATGAGGTTTTAGGAGAAGGATTCCTTCCAAAAAAGTAAACACTTTATACTACTGCAGTCGTTATATTAATCATCTAGCGTCTCTTTTTCTAACCTAGCTCCCATTTCAAGTAATTTTCCCTGCACCCATTGTATTTGCTCACCATTAAATTCAGCAGGTTGTTCATTGAATAGAACAGCTCTTGCAGCTGCTACACCCGCCGCATCTCCTAATACAGATAAATTGGGTAATACTCTAATCTCCGCCCAAGCAAAAGATGAACAGCTCACAGCATATCCTGATATCAAAAGATTTTTAACTTCATCCACCTTTAACATCGAATAAGGCAAATATACCGGATTTGTTTGTTGACCTCCTGTTTCTTTCCAATCTGGTCTTAAATAACCTGTAACTGGCCAAACATAATGACCGTTTTGAATAATGTCTTCATACATATAAGCATTAATATCCATCATATAATAACCCAATCCTACTCGTTCTAAATAATTTTCTTTATCTAAGCCACTCAAAGAATTAGCTCCTGCCTCTTTAACTTCACCTGTCGTTAATGCAAACTTCGCTTTTCCCTCATTATCAAATGCAGCAATATCTTCACCTATATCCTCATCTGATTTAACATGAGCGGTTTCTCTAATATACATAATTTCGCCCACTTTAGGTTTATTTTTTTCATCTAAAACAAGCTCAACTTCACCAAAACCGTACATCTGATTATTATCTATTACTTTAAACCGTCGAAGTGCTCTCAAAAAATCAGGATTTTCCAACAATTCTTTGGCATCCACCCACGCTTGATCAACGGTTTTCTGTCCAGCTCTCATTTCAGGGAACATTTTTGTGTTTCTATCTCTTTCATGAGCTCTACCATCCACATTAAAAACCAAAAGCATGTTAACCCACCACTGATCACTTCCAGCCCCATCCTGAGCAGCATTGATTGGCTTAATTGCATAACCTTGAGACCCATATAACTTATTGAAACCATTTACTACAGGATCTTCTTGCCACGTTTCCTTTCCACCAACTAAAGCCCAACTTCCCTTAACGTCCTGCACAAAATTCAAATCTCCTATTTGACCTGCTTCTTTCGGCTTTTTTATACCTTTTACCTTGAACATTAATGTTGCTGCCTGCTGTCGTGCCCACTTTCCATTTGTCTCTTCTTCAGGCAAATACCGAGAAGGCCAATCTTGTCTCCCCACAGATAATGAAACATTTGAAAACCTTGTTAACCTGCCATCATCAGAAGCATCAATAAATACAACTCCACTTATTCTTTCCCGTCCCTTTAGCCAAGTTATATATCCTTTTTCATCCCTTCCGACAGGCACTAGATTAAGATTTTTAATCATTTTCCCTTTCTTACTAACTTTCTTGATATCATAGCCATAAAGAATTGTAATATTAGGGTAATTTCCTAACTCATTTTTTATTGTTTCCGACATTTGCTTGGTATTATAAAACTGTCCTAATTCTTGAAACCAACGTTCAAAAGAACCAGCTGTGACCAATTGTTTCTGCCAATAACGAATGTCAGCAAAATTCTGCCCACCAACAGTTCCTAATCCGCCTAACTCTTCTCCTGATTCTGGTACTATGAGCAATACTTTCTTTTGAGATGTTGCCCAAGCAGCACTATGGGCAGCTGCACATCCGGCAAATCCCCCGCCATATATGACAATATCGTAAGGAATAGTTGTCATATCTTGATAAACAGGCACTATTAAAATAACAACTAATAGAAAAACAACAAAAATAAATCTACGCATGTTTTCTCCTTTATAAACTACCCTTTTGTATTTTAATACATAAGTAATGATATCAAACTTTTGCCCACAATTAAACAATATGATAATTCTATGCAAATATGATTTCAATATAAAAATTAACTTTAATCATCCACTTCTGCTCATCTTTTGAGTTAAACAACCATACACTTAGTTTGACCTCAAACATTCGATTTATCCTTTTTCAAACAAGCTTTATGATTATATGTTATTGCCGAGTTATAAATTTTCAAAAGAGCTTACGACATTATTAACAGTCATAAGCTCTTTTATTAAAAGGCTCAATTAATTCTACTAAAATATTGCTTTTATCCAATTCCTTAAGTTAACTTTCTGCGTTTAGCACCGTCTTCATCCTTATTAACAATTTCAGACAAAGATATCGCAAGACCTGCCAAGTTCTGTATCTCTGAAGGAATAATAATCTTAGTAGCTTTTCCATCAGCAACCTTAGCAAGAGCTTCCAAACTTTTAATGGAAATAACACTATTATCAGGAGCTGCTTCTTTAATCATTTTCAATCCATCAGCAGTGGCTTGCTGAATTTTAAGAATTGATTCAGATTCCCCTTCAGCTTCCCTGATAGTTGACTCTTTTTTTGCCTCTGCATGAAGAATAGCTGACCGTTTTTCAGCTTCTGCATTTAAAATAGCTGATTCTTTTCTACCTTCTGCAACAAGAATAGCTGCTCTTTTCTCCCCTTCTGCTCTGATTATTGATTCTCTTCTCTCTCTTTCTGCCTTCATCTGTTTTTCCATAGCATCCTGGATTTCGGCAGGTGGCATAATGTTTTTAACTTCTAAACGTTTTATTTTAATTCCCCAAAGCTCTGTTGCTGAATCTAGCACAGTTGTCATTTTTATATTTATTACGTCCCTAGAAGTTAACGTTTCATCTAATTCTAAATCCCCAATAATGTTTCTCAATGTAGTTATTGTAAGATTTTCTATAGCTAAAAATGGATCCGCAACACCATATGTATAATCTTTAGGATCAGTAATATGATAGTACAGAACCGTGTCAATCTGTATGGTAACGTTATCTTTTGTTATAACCGGATATGGTGGAAAATCTATAACCTGCTCTTTTAGAGGTACTCTTCCCGCTACCCTATCCATTAAAGGAATTTTGATATGAACCCCTACATTCCAAGTATCCAAATACGCCCCCAAACGTTCAATAACGTATGCCTCAGCTTGAGGAACTATTGTGATGTTTAAAACTATTAAACCAATCCCCAATATAATTACAGCAATAAAACCTACCATTTTTTCTCCTCCTTTTTTAATCAATGTCAACCTTTTTTTAATATTACTATCTACTATCCATCCCGTCTTTGAACAATGAGCTTAACCCCTTCAATATTCATAATTATAACATTTTCATCCACCTGTATCTCCATATTATCAAGTGCTTTTGCCGCCCAAATCTGTCCATTAACATCCACCTGACCAGGTTTGAAAGGCTCAATGCGTTTAACAACACATCCCACCTCCCCAATCAAGGCATAAATATTTGTTTTAGTCGCTCCAATTTTTAAATATTTTCTAGCAATAGGTCCCGTAAAGCATAGTAACACTATAGATAATCCAAAAAACACAAACAATTGTACTGCCCAAGAAAAGCCCATCCATGCAAATAAAAATGATACTAAAGCACCAATAGCAAACCAAATAGTAGTAAGCCCTAACGTCAATGCTTCAATTACAACAAATACGATAATTAACAATACCCATAGCCAAGGATATAATATTTCAAAATTAAAAATTATACTCCCTCCCTTCTGCTACTCTACTCATAATAATAACACACTACAATTGTATTTTATAATAAAATTTTAAGAACATATATAGTTTTTTTAAATTTTTAATAAATATTTTTATTAAAATATAACTAATTGACTTCAATCACCAACATTATTGCCATTTTTTAAATGATTCTATATCACAGCATCGCTTTTACTAATGTAATTTCTTTAGCATACCCCACATTATCATTAGGTGTTTCCAAAATTAAAGGTATCTCCCTCATATCACTATCAGTAACAATATTTTTTATTGTTGCTAACCCAATATGCCCCTCCCCTAATTTAGCATGCCGATCTCTTCTCGCTCCTCTGGGAAAAAGAGAATCATTTAAATGAAAAGCCTTCAACCTTTCCCACCCTATCTTTTCATCAAATCCTTTCTTTATTAACCCAAAATTCGAAAGATCATATCCTGCCCCTGTCATATGACAACTATCCAAACATATGCCAAGCTGCGAATGATATTCACAGCCTTCAATTATCTTAGCAAGCTGTTCAAAGGTATATCCAAGTTCAGTCCCCTCTCCGGCCATCTGTTCAAGGAGAATTTCCGTACCATCTGGAATTAGAGAAAGTACCTCTTGTAAACCCTGTATAACTAAAGATAAGCCCTTTTCTTCACCTTGTTCCCCACAAGTTCCCACATGAAGAACAAGATAAGAAATACCCATAGCTTTTATTCTAAAAACATCATCTTTAAGAGTTGCAATCGTAAATTCTCGAATATTTACTTTAGCAGACGCTAAATTATAGGTATATGGAGCATGTGCCACAATTTTTCCAAAAGAATTGGCTCTCATATAATCATGAGCCTTTTCAATATCGTCCTGATTCAATTCTTTAGCTTTCCCCCCTCGAGGATTTCTTGTAAAAAACTGAAATGTATTAGCCCCTATTCCTTTGGCGGTCACTGCTGCCTTATATAAACCTTTTGCTATAGATACATGAGCTCCTATTATCATATCAAATTGCCTCATTTCTTTCTTAAATCTTTCACTTATATGCTAGTATTTACCATATTAAAATAGTTTCTAGCTACATTTCCAAAAACTTACCCAATATATTTCTTTTTACTTTAATCGCTCCCTGTGGACAAAGTTCTTGACAACAAAAGCAACGAATACACGCATCTAAATCTACAACAGGTACCCCTTTGTCCCAGCTTAAGGCTTTAGGTGGGCAATTAGCAATACATTCTCCACATCCTATACATTTATCTTTCTTGAAAATAGGTTTGGGTCTAAGAATACGACTAATATATTCTGGAATAGGGAAATTTACTTTTTCTTTTATCTGAGGAGTTTTGAAGGGCTTAAGTTTCCAACCGTTTAAACTCTCACCCCTTATTTCTAAGTCATTAATGTTCGTCATAAGTCCTCTTTTTTGTGCTTGTGTAATTGTGGGAACAGATTCAGGTCTAATTCCTACTAAAGATGTAGCCACAACATCAAGTGCAAAAGGATCATCGCTAATTAGAAGAGCTCCTACCTGACGGGAAATCCCATTTGAAGGACCTGCGCCTTCCATTCCTACAATAGCATCCATTATATGGAGAGATGGTTTTACGCATAATGCCAAATCAATCAACATATCTGCAAAATTGGTAACCTCAGGCATTTTTAGGTGATAATCTGCTTTTTTTAAACCGGGGATTGTTCCAAAAAGATTTTTCACAGCCCCTGTATATTTCATCATCATATGTGTTTTTAATTTAGGCAAAGAAACTACTTTGTCCGCTTTTACTACAGGGGTTATTATCGGAAATGACCTTACTACCTTTCCAGAAGAAAATGTTACAACCGTCTCCGTAACATCATAATTTAATTCAGCCCCCGTCCTTTCAGCAACATCTTCTATTCCACAAACACGATAAATATTTTTTAAACGAGAAGGTAAATAAGGTCCTCCGGGACTATCCCCAATAATTACTTTTAATTGCCTGTCTTGAAAAAATCTCACCACTGCTTCCACAATAGCAGGATGTGTCGTTACAGCTTCTTGTGGTTTTTTCTTAAGAAGTAGATTAAGTTTTAAAAATACACTTTCACCTGCCGTGAAACCCTCTAGCCATTCAGGATTATCCCTAAATGTTTCTTCTAACGCTTCCTTTATTTTAATAACATCATATTCAGTACATGACATCAAAGCAACCTTTCTTTTCATCAAATACTTTTCTCCCTCCAAACAAAAATACTCATAACTATTATAACAATCATAACTACCAAAAAACTTATTTCAGATGCTTATCATGTATCATAACATTTTTCAGACAATATTCATAATTATAAGCTATTATACACACAAAGTACAACTATCCTTCAGTAACTTTTTATCCCCCACTAAAGGTAGTCGTACTTTGTTACTTTATTTATAAACGTATCAACTATCGTCTTTGCTTTCAGTAGCACCAATCATTTTTGGTGGAAATTCATATATTTTACAATCTTCTTTTGTTTCATATGCTAATTCTTGTTTCTGAACGGTTTGTTCAAAAACATCCCCACTAACTAAATTTATTATCCTCGTTATTTCATTAATCCCATCTATTTCATTTTCAACTATAAATTCTCCAGCAGGAGAACACAAATCGGTAAGATTATTCAATAATGCTCGGAGCATTTCTGTTGATAAAGTAATATGCACATGAGCCATAATTATTTCCTCCATTAATAATGATCATAATTTATTATAGAAAAGAAAAGATTAATTGCTACACCATTTACAAGCAAATTAAGTTTTATAATTCTAAAAGAAATTATCATAAGAAATTATGAACCCCCTAATATTTACAAACATAAACTATTCATAAAGAATATAAGGAGGTGTAAGTGTGTTAAAAATATCTAAAAGAGAATTTGAATTTCCCATTACAGATACCTTTTGTATATTATCCACACGAATTATACCCAACTCTAAATTTAAATACGAAATTCTTGATAACTCGCTTATTATTCAAGATACCTGGTTAATACAAATTGTATATTCCATAAAAAACAATTCAGATTCCCAAAAGAATCTTTTAGTAACAGAACATAAGGTAACCTGGAATACTAAATTCCCATGGCTAAAGGAAACTTCATCCGATATAGTGGTGAATTATCATAAAAATCCTAAAATTATAAGTAGTTATTTTAATACTTCTAAAAAAGATACCCCACTTTTAAACATAACTACAGAAACCATACTCGCTGTAGAACCCTCCAAGCCCTTTCCTGATCAACAAATTTGCCTTCCATTAGAAAACACTACTGTTAAACCTATCGACTCACAAAATGAATGGTTAAACAAATTAAAAGAAATTGAAGATAAATATTCTAATCTCACAAATTTAGTTGAAACATTAGAAAAAAGAATTACAACTCTAGAAAAAAATAGAATATGTGTTCTACAAGAAAGAAGTAAATTAAATGGACTAATTCTTGATTCCTTACGACTCGTACCCATAACAAAGGCAATTATTGAAATGTTTCCTTCTGGCGAAAATGAACCTCTAATTAAAACTATTTCTAACGGACGTGGCTTTTATTATTTTGATAATTTAACAGCAGGAATATACGATGTTAAAATTAAACATCCACGTTTCGCTTCCCTTCTAATAAAAGATTATGTAGTTAAAGAAAAAGAAGATAAGTTGCAAGATTTTATACTTCATAGGAACTAAAGCACCGTCGCTAAGACTTTCTCTTCTGTATGTGGGAGTCTCAGCGACGGTTGCTCATTTTTATTTTATAATTCGTGATATTTCCACTAAGCCTGCTCCCTGTTGTTCTCCATTAAGTTTCGTAAGTCTAACAGCATTTTGAACCATAATATTTCTTATTTCAGAAGGATTTAAGGAACCAAAATAATTTATTATGTCAACTACTGTTCCTGTAATATGTGGTGCAGCAAAGGATGTTCCGCTTTTTTCTTCATACCCTCCTCCAATCCAAGCTGAAGGAATGTCTAAACCAGGAGCACAGAAATTAATTTCTGGTCCCGTACTTGAAAAGCTTGCTAAATTGTCGTTTCTATCCGTAGCAGAAACTGCTAAAACATGAGAAAAGCGAGCCGGATAATTAACAGAATTTTTCTTGCCATCATTTCCTGCAGCCCCCACCATCACTATTCCACTAGCATAGACTTTTTCTATTACTCTATAAAATGTATCGTTAGTTTCCTCCGTAGAAAAACTCATATTAATTACATCTACTTGTCTTCTAAGTAACCAATCTAAGCCCTCAATAATATCTGATAAATTGCCTTTCCCTTTTTTATCAAATGCTTTAACTGCATATATGTCAACATATGGATTTATTCCTATCATATTTCCAGAAGAACCAATAATACCAGCAACATGAGTTCCATGCCCATAATCATCCATAAACTGGTGGTGTTCGTCTAAGGTACTAATTCCTCCTTTAATGTTATTTGCCAAATCAGGGTGATTATAATCAATCCCAGTATCAATTATCCCAACTCGTACTCTTTTTTTATTTAGTTTATTCCATACAGCCGGAGCACCTATTCTATTTATACCCCATCCCGTCTTACTACTTCCTTGAGAAGGAATCGGCTTACTTATCGGCTTATTAATAGGTTTAACAGGAAATGCAAAGTACGGATTAAAAAATGGTAACCACGATAAAAAGCAAAGCTTAAATTCTAAATCATCTTCTATCTCTAATTTGTCCTTTTCATTTCTAGCAGCAAGAGCTACATTGTTTTCATCCGGAAATTCACACAAGTATCCATCTATAAGTGGTAATTGTTTTATTATCTTTCCTCCCAAATTTTCTAAACTTTTTTTAAGAAACATCACATCGTCGTTATTTTTAAGAGTTACAATTTTTCTAACTTCTTTTTTTAATAAGCTATCATCTTCCATCTATTAATCTCCTTTCTCAAACATTAAGTAAATACTGTCTGCTGTACCTTATGCCTGAAAAAGTATTTTTGTCACAATACTAGAAAATACACATTGTTTTTTGTTATAATACAAATATCATGAGAAAGGTGTGAACTTTATGAAAAAAACGTATTATGCAATTATCTTCTTGTTTGTTATATTTTTGTCAGGATGTAATAACATGCCACCCAAAGAAGTCCAAGTATCGACTCCTCCTCAACCTGTTTTAGAAAAAACTATTGTCATTAGTGCTGTAGGAGATATCATGATGCACAGCACTCAAATAAAAGCAGGATACCACGCTACTCAAAATAGTTACGATTTTTCACCATTTTTTACTAAGATATCGCCTTTCCTTAAAATGTCGGATTTTGTTATTGGTAACTTAGAAACCACACTCGGTAAAAATCCTTCTCAATACGGCGGATATCCTCGTTTTAACTCTCCCGCAGCTTTGGCACACAACTTAAAAGAAGCAGGTTTTGATCTTCTCACCACGGCAAATAATCATTGTATGGACAAGGGAATTCAAGGTCTATTCGACACTCTTCAGTACTTGGATGAAGCAAAACTTCTTCATACCGGAACCTCTCGGAATCAAGAGGAACAAAATACCATTTTGACTACTGATATTCAAGGAGTTAAAACAGCATTTTTATCTTATACATATGGTACCAATGGTCTGAATCCCTCTAGTGATTTCGATTATGCAGTAAATTATATTGATGAACAACAAATTGTATTGGACATAAAAAAAGCCCGAGATAAAGGAGCAAAGTTAGTTTTTCTATGCCTTCATTTTGGACAAGAATATCATGATAAACCTAGTAATGAGCAAACCAAGCTCTCTCAATTCCTCTTAGAAGAGGGAGCAGACATTATCTTAGGCTACCACCCTCATGTTCTCCAACCTGCTACAATATATTATAAACAAGAAGAAGTGTTACAAAATACTACTAAGAATATTGAAACGGAAAAGAAGAAGAAATTCATTATATATTCACTGGGGAACTTAATTTCCGATCAAATTGGTTATAAAAGAAAGTCTAGCATTATTCTTAACCTTCATTTTGGAATAAATTCTGAGTCAGAAAATCCATATTTTAAGGAAGCTACATATATACCCATATGGACACACCGCTATATTAACAATGGTAAAACTAATTTTGAAGTTGTTCCTATAGAACCTGTTTTAGACGTCATCAAAACAGGTACCAAAACTAATTTCACAGCAAAAGAAATAGAAAATTTAGAGCAATCTTGGGAACGTACAATATCTTGCTTTGAAGAAGCAAACCCAGATATGACGCTTCAGGATATTCCAGATAAAATGTGAATACATTTTTTGACACATTGTTAATTTCCCGGGAAATATTCTACATATTATTCTTTTATCTCCTAATTTAATATAAGTTCAAAATGTGAATTGACATTTTGAACTTATATTCTTATAATTGATTGTATGCTCTTTTATTAGCATAATTTTTACGCTGGTGTGGCTCAGTGGTAGAGCAGCTGATTCGTAATCAGCAGGTCGGGAGTTCAAATCTCCCCACCAGCTCCATTAAAAATCCTCCCCGAGAATCAAGAGGTTCTCGGGGGTTATTATATCCATTCATAATCTAAAGTGCGTCTTTTTTAAATTCGTCATTTATCGATTTGTACATTTCTTTAGCAAGAAGAGGAAGTACAACTTTCTGAAATTCGAAATTGTCTATGTATTTGGTCACGATTTTATTGATATTATGATAGAATTATCGTATAATAATAACAGAATAATAGTGTTGGAGGAATATATTATGCAAATAAAATCTTCTACGGCTCTGCGCAATGACTATAGCATGATTTCTAATTTGGCTCATCAGACTGCTGAACCGATTTATATTACAAAAAATGGTGAAGGTGATGTAGTTGTTATGAGCATTGATGCATTCGAGCAACGGGAAAAAATGTTGGAACACCGTGCAAAGATTTTGGAGGCCGAGCTTTTACGCCTTTCCGGAGAATCGACCTATTCCGTAGACGAGGTGAGAAATCGTTTAAAGGAGAAGTATTCTCATGTCTAAAGCTATGGTTGAAATTCTAACTCCTGCATTAAACGATATTGACAAAATAGCGGATTATCACCTGCTTGCAGTCGGTCCAATATCAGCGGAAAAAATTACTGATAAGTTGCTTAATTCCATTGAAAAGCTTGGTGAGTATCCTTTACTGGGTACTGAGCATTCAGACCCTGTTCTTCAAAAGAGAGGGTATCGTAAGCTGGTATGTGGTGAATACATCTGTGTTTACCGACTAATTGACGATGCAATCTATGTTTATCGAGTAGTCCATAGCGCGACCGATTATCCAAAGTTTTTTCGATAGTTGTTCATAAGTATACTTATGAACAACTATCGGTCACCGGTTCAAATCCGCTCAGTAGCTCCAGTTACATTAAGAGTTATTGTGTTTGCTATAAAAATAAGGTGACCATCACGGTCACCTTATTTTTATCCATTTTGTAAAATCCACACAAATTTACTTAACTATCAATACCGATTTCGTTGAAGGAAACCACATTACCTGAGCACCAAAAGCTTCTGAAATATATCTTACTGGCACCATAGTTCGCCCTTCTATTATTATGGGGGGCGAATCTAACCCTGGCATTGGTTTATCGATAACCATTTTTAATTCTTTCTGTTCAACCTTAAATGTAACTGTCCGAGTATCATTGTCCCACGAGAATTGAGCACCTAATACTTCCCCTATAAATCTCAATGGAACCATAGTACGATTATTTACTAAGGTAGGCGGTACATCTACTATTCTGCAAGAATCATTTACTTTCGTAACACTGTTATCAATGAATAAATTAATTTCCATAAGAGAATCAGTTTCCATTACCGTATAGTAACTGAATTTATCAGTATAAAATGTGAATGTTTTGTTTAATGAATTATAGCTACCACCCAGTTTAACCGGAACATACTCACCTTTTTCGTTTTTTTTCAATCTTATGCCACATAACTTACTTATCTGTTCCTCATTAAGGTTATAGTTAGAGAGATCTATTGTTACCGCTACCGGTTCATTAAAATTCTCGATATTACTACTAGAATTGGCTCCATCCTCTACTGTATTTTTCTTAAGTGATACTTCAAAAATATCACATCCTCCTTCTGATATATTTGCTTCTCCCACAAATTTAACCTTTTGTAACAATTCTTTTCTTTCGCTATTTGAGTATTCTCTTACTTGAAATTCAAGGGTGTCCTTTTTACTATTACCAGATTTATTTAATTCTAAAGATTTTATGTCTATCTTAAATTTTATATCATGATTTAATATGAATAAAAATTCCTTGGTCTCCGCAATTTCTCTAACAGCTGCAATTGATAAAATTGCCTTTCCCTTATTATTTGAAGATAAATCCAAACTTGGTTCACCAGTTGTTCTCATTGCTTTGTTTATATTACCATCATCCTTAGTCTCTACTGTATCTATTCCTGGGTATTTTTCCGGTAATGTAGTTTCTTTAACAACAGGCTTTACGAAAGTTTGTCCCCCGCCGCCGCCTCCTCCACCACCTCCTCCACCGCTTTGTCTAGGTTGAGACATGGTCTCAAAAGTAATACGTTCTCTACTATTTACATTGTTCAAAATATCTTCAACCGCTTCTTTTATCTCTAAATAATATTGCTTACTATATGTCAATTTGTTTTTTGGATTAATGGTTATTATCTTTTTATCCGTATCTATTGTAGCATCGAAATCAACATCTAAACCCTCGCTATCGAGTTCTTTAAAAACAATTAGCTCATATGCATTTTCATTTGTTATTTCTGTACCATCTAATTTTCTTACAGCTCTACTAAATGTAATCGTCATATTATCTGTTATTAATACGTCTTTAGTAGCGTTAGTGGGATTAAAAGTCAATATCAACGGTTTTTTATCAATTACAAACTCAACCATTGCATAGTCTGAAAGCCCATTTATGGTTTTTGTAGCTGTCACTACTAATTGATATCTTCCATCTCCGCTTATTTCTGTCCCTTTTGTATATGCTTCCGCTTCTCCTCCATCTTTACTTAATGTGGCTATACTTGTTGTCCCTTCTTCATCTTCCCACGTTGGCGTTATGACTGTTTTATACGCCACACCATCTGTTACCCCTCTTACTTCTGGCGCTTGCGGTGGAACTGTGTCTATACTAAAGTTTATTGTTGTCGAACTCGTCAAGTCATTTATTGTTTTTGTGGCTGTCACTGCTAACTGGTATCTTCCATCTTCGCTTATTTCTGTCCCTTTTGTATATCCTTCCACTTCTCCTTCATTTCTGCTTAATGTCGCTACACTTGTTGTCCCTGTTTCATCTTCCCATGTTGGCGTTACGGCTGTTCCATATGTTTTCCCATCTTCTACCCCTGTTATTTTCGGTGCATCCAGTGAAACCGCCATCAAAGCATTAGCCCTACCATATCCATATGTAAAATCATATCCTATATCACCTAAATCATCTGCTGTTGAAGTAATCATATCTCGTATCTGATCTGGAGTCTTCTCAGGATATGCCGCCATAAGTATACCTGCTATTGCTGCAATATGAGGTGCCGCAGCACTTGTCCCATAAAACCGATTAACCCCATCAAGCGAACCAAAACCACCAACCCCAGTTATGCTTACCCCATCTATACCACAAATATCAGGTTTGCTTCTTGTTTCATCAATTAAAGTTACAGGTCCTCTTGAAGAATAATACGCTATATTATCAGGGTTATCCCAGTTAATTGCCCCCACTGCGAGAACACCCTGAACTGCAGGATGACCAAATATTGAATCCTCCGCAACAATATTATCATTGTAAACATAACATCCCGAACTTCCATAAATATATACTTCCAACTCTTTATCATCTCCAGAATCTTTTCTTACATCTAAACTAGCAATTATTTCAGAACCAGTATCATTATAATAATAAAACCACTCTAATGGATCATCCTCTTGTATATACCAACTTTCACGTAGAATTTCATCATTACTATCATCCCTTAAAACTAGAGCATAGTCATTATTTGATTGCCCAAATTTGTCCTTCCATTGTAACAAGACTATTACACTTTCCCCATTGGGTATTTTTATGCGTATCTTTTTCCCTGGATCAGGATCATGACTATAATCATGATATCCATCACCATTATCATCATAGAACATCCCCTGATAATGCGAACTAGCAGCATTTCCTGCAGAAGATACATAAATTATATCATTTTCCTCTAATACCGATGTTACATGTTGTGCAACCAACCCATCCTCAAAATATGGTTCGTCCAACCACCCAATATCATCAACTATAACTTGGCACCCTCTGTACACAAAGGTATTAATAGCTTCATTGAAGCCAACAGTATTAGAGCCACAATCATGGAAATACAACTCTGCTCCCGGTGCTAGATCATGGATGATTTCTAACATCGCTGTTCCTTCATCTCCACCTATAGTATTACTTATGACATGTTCATCCTCACCCACTGATGCTAAATAATCCGGAAGATCTTCTGTACTAATAGCATCAGCTATACTATCAACCCCATCCGAAATTACACCTATTTTAACATTAGTTCCATCATACCCAAATTCATTCCTAACTTGATCAACCAAATGAATACTATCCCCTTGGCTTGTAACAGACCCTGTTCTAACTAATGGTTGAAGAACGGTTCTGATATTTCTCACTCCATCAAGTGATGCCAATGCTTCTAACTGACTTAATTCAACCCAGGCAACAGCAATATGATTTTTTTCATCCTTATTTTCAATTTTATTAACATAGGGCTTAATTATTTTTGTACTTGCATTTGGTTTTAAATTAATATAAACATAAACCATATCACCTGTAGAATTTTTTTCACCAGATCTTGTCACACATCCAAGTGCTCTATATTGTTTGTTTGAAATCATTTGTTTCTTAACCTGCTTTTGCGTCATACTCTCAGGAATAAAGCTTTCATCAAGTAAATACAATAAATCTATACTAATTTTTTTCTGTGTAGAAGTTTTTTGATCTTTTGTCTTTTTAATTTTCTTGTTCGCTTCTATATCACTTGCATCCTTTTCAACTTCTATTGCTTCCACTGTTTCTTCTGTTTCTTCTGTTTCTTGTACTATTTGTTTATCTTCTTGAGCTAATGCTGGTTGAATAGTCAGCATCAATACAAAAAAAATTAACATAATGGACATTGCTTTACATATATCCTTTTTATTTCTCACTTATATAACCCCTTCCATTCAAATAACTAACCTT
>Ga0265294_10003583_pt1 | contig 19787 bp, 12 predicted proteins | sample MunlanPumphouse3_FD_192504 | JGI IMG/M metagenome (GOLD analysis project Ga0265294, IMG submission 192504) | Groundwater microbial communities from a municipal landfill in Southern Ontario, Canada - Pumphouse #3 | ecosystem: Environmental > Aquatic > Deep subsurface > Groundwater | place...
TGGACAGTAGTGACAGAATATATAAAATAATACTATTTATTCAATTAATTATCAACAAGATGAAAAAAGTTTTATTTGGTTTTTTAATGTTTGCAGCGATGATGACACCTTTAGTGTTAACATCCTGTGATGATGATGCGGAAGAAAAAGAAGTTCCCAAAGAAGAGGAAAAGGAATTAGTAGGTACAATTACAGAGGCTAGAACCCTTGATGCAACTGTTGAATATTTATTAACCGGTCCTGTTATTGTTCAAGATGGCGGTACATTAAACATCCCAGCAGGAACTGTTATAAAAGCAGAAAAGGGATTTGACAAGTATATTCTTGTACTAAGAGGTGGTAAGATTAATGTTAACGGTACAGCAGTCGCTCCGGTTACAATTACTGCTGACACAGACGATGCCAAGCAAGGTCACTGGGGAGGACTAATAATTAATGGTAAAGCACCACTTTCAGGCGGTACAGAAGGTACAACTGAGATTAATGCAGATCACAAGTATGGCGGAACAAACGTTAGTGACAACTCAGGAACAATTACTTACCTGAAGCTTGAATATACAGGAGCTCGCTCTGACGCCGATGTTGAGCATAATGGTCTAACTTTAAACGGTGTGGGTAACGGAACAAAAATCGAGAATGTTTACATTCCTTATGGTGCTGATGATGCAATAGAATTCTTCGGTGGTTCAGTTAATGTGAAGAACTTTCTTGCGGTAGATCCTGATGATGATATGTTCGATTTTACACAAGGTTACAGCGGTACACTGGAGAATGCTTACGGTATCTGGCAAACAGGTTATGTTAGCACTGAATCAGATCCCCGTGGTATAGAAGCTGATGGAAACTTAGATGGTAACAATCCGACACAAACCGGTCAGTCTAATTTCACTGTTAAAAATATGACTATCGATCTTCGTCTTGCTCCAAGCACAGCAGAGGGTAATTATATGCACGATGTTATCAAAGTACGCCGAGGAGCAAAAGCTACAATTGAAAATGCATTAGTTATCGGTCAGGGTCAGGCAAAAGATTTAATCGATATGAATGACAGTAAAGGTAATGGTGATCCAGAAACAACCATCAGCATTACAAATAAATTGACAACTGCTATTAACGGAGAAGAAGTTAATGGTACAGCTATTGTAACTAAAGCAGAAGCAAACACAGGTTGTTCAAATGATATATTCAACTGGACAGGTTATGAATTCTAATTCTGTTCACACGTACTAAATTATATTTTGAAAAAAGTGTCCAGGTTAAATATACGGGCACTTTTTTCTATATATTTGTCGAGTACGTTTAATTTTAACTGATGATCTTATGAATAAAAAATTAAGTATAATTATTTTCCAGCTTTCAGCAGTAATGATATTATTTGCTCAGGAACCTCAGAGAACTTCCCAAATATATCAAACAGATGGTATTTATTATCGTGACAGGAATCAGACAGAGCTTTTTACAGGTGATTACAGGGAATATTACGATAATAATACCCTAAAACTTGAAATGCAGATAAAAAACGGTCTGATTGAGGGACCTTACATAGTTTATTACGAAAACAGAAAGCCGCAGGAGATCAGATCATACAAAGATGGTAAACTACATGGTATCTGGCGATCTTATGATGAGTCTGGTCAGCTCATCTCTGAAGCAGAGTATCGAAATGGCAATAAACACGGGACATGGCGTATCTGGGATGAGTTGGGTACTCAAAGGTATGAAATGAATTACTACAATGGGGAGAAGACAGGGATATGGCGTATGTGGGACGAGAAAGGTGAACTAACAGGAGAAAAGAGATATTGATTTCTTTCTAATTATTGTAACAAAAGCTTAACAAAAACTTCACTAAAACGTAACAGGTATTTCACGATTATGTGCCTACCTTTGTGGCAGTTAATACTAATATTAAAGTATAAAAAGTATATGAAATCCATTTTAGTTATTGCAGCATCGTTGTTAATTTCAGTGACTGCTTTTGCAGAAACAGATAAAATCAACAACAAAAAAGGAAAGGAAACTGAAACTGTTGCCTTTATAGAAAATGTGAATGCGTTACAACTTACAGGATCTGTTGTAGATGAAAAGAACAAAGAAACACTTGCCGGAGCAACCATATTGGTAGATGGTAAGAAGTATTACTCCGACCTTGATGGCAATTTTTCTATAAATGATGTAATTCCCGGAAAATACCAAATGGTTGTAGAATTAATTTCTTACGAACCGGTTTCATTAGAAATAGATCTAAATAAGAATCAAAATTTAAACATCAGTCTTCTTCAAAAATAATTCATTTCCTAATTTTATTTGAAGTAATTCTCTCGAAATAAAATAGCCCCTTCTGATTTTCAGTGGGGCTTATTTTATTATATATAATAAGTTATTATAAATTCACCATTCTAATATTTCTACAAATTTAATGTAGCATCTTTAATAAGCTCTTTTGCACCAATCATAGTGCCCAATTGTTTAGAAGACTGCTCCCTGAAATTGCGATGTGATTTCATCAGATTGCCTGATTGCAATGTTACAATCTTAGATTCATTAACCAGGTTAAGGAAAAGAATACTGTTGCGAGTGCTTGAGAGTCCATCCTTTACCCTTTTAATCTGGCGTTTTGTCAACTTAGGATTAAGCTCAAGAATAAAATCCCGTAAGCTGGTGACCTTATTAAATTGAGTGTAATCTCCAGATTTCTCCATCTGGGTGTAGCCATTGAAAACATCCGTAAGAGTATTGTAAATGACCTTTAAATCGTCAATCTGATCTTTTGAGAATGCAGAGTGATTATTATTGATGTAATTAAATGTTGATTCAGTAATAGCTTTCAATGATTTTGTGAGTTCATAAGAATAATCAACCAGCTGAACATATTCCTGTTCAAGATCAAGCGCATTCATCTGGATACTTTCCAGAGTAGGTACAACCTCATAATCCCGCTTATCTTTAAATTTCTCATACATTTCCAGAGCTTCATTCATTGCCTTGCGGGCTGCTTTTCTATTTTCATCGCTCAGTCCTTCAATTACTTTCTTCAGGATGAAAAGAGTTTTATCTAAAACAAGGTGAACATCTTTATTGCATGATGTAATCAATTGGTCTTTGGTTGATAAAACTTGTTGCTGCTGCTCTTCTTTGGATTTTCTTTTTGTGTGTAGTTTACTTGACTTAATCAGTAGAAACACAACAAGCGCAATCATAATTACAATTGCAATTTTACCTCCCCACATCAGAAAAAAGCCAACAATCATTGATACCGTAAATGCTATTAATGCAGTTAAGAGCCATCCCGCAACCACTGTAAGAACACCATTTATGCGATAAACAGCACTATCTCTTCCCCATGCACGGTCGGATAGGGATGTACCCATAGCAACCATAAAAGTCACATAAGTGGTGGAAAGAGGAAGTTTCAGTGAGGTTCCAAGGGATACAAGCATTGCAGCTACAGTAAGGTTGACAGAGGCTCTGATTAGGTCAAATGAAGCCTTATTTTCCAGCTCAACCGGTTCAAACCTTTTGTCTATAAATCTTTTTATCGGTTCAGGAGTTATTTTACTAATTGATTTACTAAAGTTAAGGCTGCCTCTGACAATTGAACGAGACAATGGGGATGATGAAAAACGCTCTATACCTTCTCCTTTACGTGCCAGATTGACTTCAGTTTCAGTTACGGTACGTGACTTTTTAGATAGTGTTAATGATAAAATCATTATTGTTCCTGCTCCAAGCAGCCACCATACATTAGCAACAACCGGTTCGGACAGTCTTCCCATGTATAAGGAGTTTACATCTCCGCCTGATGCGGCAACTCCTTGTGCAATCTGGAATGAATCGAAACCTGCCATAAATACTCCGATGAAATTTACCAGGTCGTTCCCGGCAAAAGCCATTGCAAGAGCAGCTGTACCAACCAAGACAATTACATTCAGAATTTTAACCTTGAAAACATGCTGCAATAAAGCCATAAAAAGAGTCCACCCTACAAGGGCATACAGCAGAGCTAAGCTCATGTTATTCTCCAGAAACAGCAACATTTCTTCAGTAACCAATACACTTCCTTTTAAACCTTTAAATACCGCAAAATATGTGATTGCCGTAAGTGCTATACCTCCCCACAAGGCACCCAAGTATTTAAAGGGCTTTTTGTATTTGAAAGAAAATAGTAAGCGTGACAAGTACATTATTATAGAACCTGCTACAAAAGCAATTGCTATCGATATAAAGATCCCACCAATAATTGCAAGAGCCTTACCGCTGTTAATAAATTCTCCCAAAGTGCTACCGGTATCAGTAGTCCAAATCGTAAAAAGTGCTACTGCAACTGCTGCACCTAATAATTCGAAAACAAGTGAAACTGTTGTTGATGTTGGTAGACCGAATGTATTAAAGAGATCAAGTAGAATAATATCCGTAAGCATAACAGCAAGGAACAGCATTATTATTGCCGGAAAGGTAAATTTCTCAGGATAGAATACCCCACTGCGTGCAATCTCCATCATTCCGCTTGAGAACATTGTCCCGAGAAGAATTCCGAGAGCAGCAACTGCAAATATTACTCTTACAGGAGCCACTTTAGAACCGATGCTGGAATTAAGAAAATTTACAGCATCATTAGATACTCCAACAATCAGGTCCAGAACTGCCAAACCAAGGAGAACAATTACAATAATCAAATAAATTGAGTCCATTGATATAAATTTGTAGATTTTATAACAGCCACAAAGATAAAACATTTCACTTGTAGTTTAACAGTAACTTAACTTAAATGTAGTAAAAGGCAACACGAAAAGTTTGTCAATTTTGACATTGTATCAACTATTTTTTAATGGAAATATCTATCTTTACCTTATGGCAAGAAAAAAACTTTCTCAATCTCAAATCGCATCCATAATAATCTTATGGATAGTACTTGTTGTATATATTATTTTATATGCGGAATTAACGGCTTTCACGGTCGCTTCGATAATTATGTCTGGAGCAATTGTATTTATCCCTATTTACAAAAGTCTCAAGAAATAGCGGAATTTGTGTCAAAAAACACATTTATAGTTGAAATATTTTAGAAATAGAAATTATTATCTAACTTTGCATTTCAAAATGATTATTTGATTAATGTGTTTAAACAACAGGGGCAAAATAAAAGCCGTAATAAAGTAATTTAAAATGAAATCATCAGATGTAATCAACTCATTAAAAATGCGTTTCCCAAACGAGCCTGAATACCTTCAGGCGGTTGAAGAAGTAGTAGAGTCAATAGAAGATGTATATAATGAACATCCCGAGTTTGAAAAAGCAAATCTAATTGAGCGGTTAGTAATCCCCGACAAAATACATACTTTCAGAATCACATGGGCAGACGATCAGGGCAAAGTCCACACTAATATGGGTTACCGTGTACAGCATAACAACGCAATAGGTCCTTACAAGGGCGGAATACGTTTTCATTCGTCTGTTTCGCCATCCATACTTAAATTTCTTGCCTTTGAGCAGACATTTAAAAATGCACTGACAACTTTACCGATGGGTGGAGCAAAAGGAGGTTCTGATTTTTCTCCCCGTGGAAAGTCTGATGCTGAAATAATGCGTTTCTGTCAGGCATTTGTAGAAGGATTATGGCGAGTTATAGGTCCTGACACTGATGTCCCTGCCGGCGATATTGGAGTTGGCGGACGTGAAGTAGGGTATATGTTTGGTAAGTATAAGAAACTTGCAGGAGAATTTACAGGAACATTTACAGGTAAAGGTCGCGAATTTGGAGGATCACTAATTCGACCCGAAGCAACAGGTTACGGCAATGTATATTTTCTTCTGGAAATGCTCAAGACCCGTAATATAGATATTAAGGGTAAAAAATGTATTGTGTCTGGTTCAGGAAATGTGGCACAATATACATGTGAAAAACTTATACAACTAGGAGCAATACCCGTTACTCTTTCAGATTCTGATGGATATATCTATGATCCGGACGGAATTGATGAAGAGAAATTACAATTTGTCATGGATTTGAAGAATCTCTATAGGGGAAGAATTCGTGAATATGCTGAGGAATTTGGATGTAAATACGTTCCCGGAGCTCGCCCGTGGGGTGAAAAAGGTGATATTGCACTACCATCAGCAACACAAAACGAAATCGACCAGCAGGATGCAGAGATGCTTATTAAAAATGGTGTATTTGCTGTTTCTGAAGGTGCAAATATGCCTAGTACACCTGAGGCAATCGATATTTTCTTAGAAAATAAAATACTTTATGCACCCGGCAAAGCTGCCAATGCAGGAGGAGTATCAGTATCAGGGTTAGAAATGACACAAAACTCCGAGCGCCTCAGCTGGCCATCAGAGCAGGTAGATGAGAAGTTAAAATGGATTATGGGTAATATTCACGAAAACTGTGTGAAATATGGAACCGAAATCGACGGCTACATAAATTATCCAAAAGGAGCTAATATTGCAGGATTTATGAAAGTTGCCAAGGCAATGATGGCTCAAGGAATATTATAAATCACATTCATTTCAAATAATATTTTTTTTATTCTGATAAATGCAGTATTTTTGCATCCTGAATAAAAAGAATGGTCCGGTAGCTCAGCTGGATAGAGCAACAGCCTTCTAAGCTGTGGGTCGTGGGTTCGAATCCCGCTCGGATCACTCTAAAAATAAAGCACTTGCAACAAATATTTGTAGGTGCTTTTTTTGTTTCATGACTTATTTACCTGAATATTAATTAAGAGGTATTTCAATATATTTATTGAATCCCGATCCTCCTAAACTCCCCGCATCATATACAAGTCCGTAAACGGGTGTCAGTGACTGATTAAGAAGAACCTGACCTCTTACCCATGAACCATCTATATCTGCTACAATTCTTTTAATTTGTGGAGCTTCTACAGCTAATCCTTCATTAATCTGAACGGTTGAGAGATATATATTACAGTTCTCTTCAGATATAAATGTCACAAAAACCCTGTTATCGTGAGCCACCGCATCAGCTGCTACCTGATCAGAATCAACAGGATTAGTTACAACCACACGATCCGATACTTGCAAAGGTTTACTCCATTCACCATTGTCAGGTTTTGAAATCATATAAAGATAACCGTCCATATCACGGTATACCACTACCAGTGTGTTTATTTCATGAAGATAAATGAGTGGCAGAATTGACATAGACTCATCTTCCGTTAATCCAATCTCTTCAGCTATCTGCACCGGTTCAGTTAGTGTGTTATCAATGAGTAATTGCCTGTGCCAGCCATGTCCATAAACGGTTTTATAGGCTATATCTACAGTTCCGTTAGGGCGAGCAACAAGAGCCGGACTGGTTAGCCAATATGGTTTATCTATATCCAGTGGGAATTCCTTACCCCAAATACCTTCCGTTGAGCGAATTGATAGATGAAGCTTATCGTCTGCTCCAAATATTGCAACTAAACTGCCGTCAGGACGTGCTACCACATCAGCTACCTGTGTTGGCGGCTCAATAGGCAGCGAAATGGTATCTGAGTCTATAATCCAATGGTCAGGTGTATCTGTGTTATCTGAAGTTGCAAATGCGTGATGTATAACCTCATCTGAAGTTTGGTGTACAATGTGAATTATTCCATCATCAGTCATTACCGACCCGACACCTTCAAGGTCACCAATCGAAGGACGGTTATTACCATCTACCTCTGTCCATGTTTTACCTCCATCTGAAGACTTCACCATCATAAATACGTTGTCAGTCTCCGTTGGTTCCATTATGAAGTACAGCAGACCATCAGCTGTTTCCCACGGTCCAATTCTTGCGGGTGTTTCAACAAAAGTGCCACCAAGATGGTATTCCGGAACCGTGACTGTGAATTCAGGTACGAGGCCTGCAAGTGGTTCACCGTATTGATCTGTCATTCTAAACGATATACGGTCACCATCCTTCACCTGTGTGGGGCCATCAGACCAGTGACGTATAACCACAGCCCATTCCCATTCAGCCGACTCCTTACCATTTCCGTGTGGCATCCATCTGGGTGTCACCGGTGAAAGAGCAATTCCCGCTCCGGGGGTTGAAGTAAATTTGGAAACATTTAGTAAGTCTTCCGCTTCTTCACCAACAAAAATATTCTCACAACTAACTATACTTGCAATTGGCGAATTGGTTGATTCGTAAGGAAACTCCTCTGCCTCCATATATATCCAGTTACTTCCATTTATTCTATACTGTAAACTATATTGACGCATATTTTCAGATCCATCTGTCTCAGTTTCGAATCTGACTCTGAATGGTGTGTCTACTGTTTGCACAGGTGCAACATTCACATCAGCTGCCCATCCTGCATCTTCATCAAGGTCTTCGGTGAAGTCTGCCCTGAATCTGAAAGCAGTTACTTTATCAGGTGACTCGCCATAAGCCATGTTTGCACACAAGGTTAATACTAAAACAGTGGTTATAAATTTGTAAAGTTTCATTTTAATTTTTATTAAACATTATGCCTATCTGCTTAGAGACTTTAGAAGCAAAGTTAATTAATTCAATCACAATATTATAATTTACAGTAACAGCAAACAGGGATGTAACAATAACTTAATTTTTCGTTAACCAATCTGTAACATTAAAGAGGTTACTTTGCACTTTAATATATTTTAAAGACAAAATAATGCGAAAAACAATTACACTTTTAACGCTTTTTATAATGGCATTCAGCTTAATCTATGCCATTGAAGATCCTGTTAATGTAAACACACCCGGAGCACTTACCGGAAGGGTTGTTGATGAGTCAGGTTACGTATTGCCCGGAGCAACAATTACTGTGGAAGGTACAAATATTGGCACCGTGAGTGATGTAAACGGTTTCTTCCGTTTAAATGGTCTTGAAGATGGTAATTATAAAGTAAAGATCTCATACATAGGATTTAATCCGGAGGAGAAGGATATTGTAATCAGTAATAATAGAACTTCATCTCTCGATAATATAGTTCTGCGTGAAGGAATTTTGATGAAGGAAATTGTAGTTACAGGTTTGAATTCACAGCACAAAGCTATGTCACAACAGAAGAATAATATCAATATCTCTAATGTTATTTCTGCAGATCAAGTATCACGATTTCCCGACTCCAATATAGGTGATGCCCTTAAGCGTATCCCCGGAATAAATGTTCAGTATGACCAGGGAGAAGCAAGATTCGGACATATAAGAGGAACAAATCCAAATTTAAACTCTGTGCAAATTGACGGAACACGTATTCCTTCGGCCGAATCAGGTGAGCGTTCTGTTCAGCTCGACCTTATCCCTTCTGACATGGTACAGACAATTGAAGTAAATAAGGTTATCACACCTGATATGGATGCAGATGCAATCGGAGGATCTGTAAATCTGATAACAAAGAGTCAGCCAGTTGGCAGAAGAATCACTGCCCTTGCCGGTAGTGGTTATAATCTTATTTCTGAACGTCCAACATTAAACTTGGGCTTCAGTTACGGAGATCGATATTTTAATGATAATCTGGGAATGGTATTTGCTTTATCTTATCAAAACAACCCTGCAGGCTCTGATAATGTAGAGTTTGAATGGGAAAAGGATGATAATGGTAAAATGTATACTGCAGATTACCAAGTACGTCAATATTACGTTCAGCGTGAACGTCAGAGCTACTCATTAGCATTCGATTATGTATTTAATCCTGATCATAAAATTTATTGGAGCGGATTATATAATAAACGACGCGACTGGGAGACCCGCTACCGTATGAGCATTGAGAGTGAACCTGATGGCGATGGTGGTTATATCAGCGAAGTAGTAAGAGATTTGAAGTTCGGCTCGTCGGATACAAAAAATGCAAGACTTGAAGATCAGCAGGTACAGTCTTTCTCTTTAGGCGGAGAACATTTCTTTGGAAACCTTGGTATGACTTGGGGAGGAAATTACTCAAAAGCCAGCCAGGAGCGTCCTCATGAACGTGCAATGGGTGTAATAGTTGAAGATGTGGAAACGCAATTTGACTTTAGTGATACACGCAAACCATACTTCAGGAGTTCACCCGTCGATATTAATAATATCTCCAGCTTTGAGTTTGATGAACTAGAAGAAAGCTATGGATATACAGACGACAGAGATATAACAGCTAAAGTTGATTTTACTCTTCCCTTTAATACATCAGGCAGCTGGATGAACAGTCTGAAATTTGGAGGAAGCATTAAAGATAAATCCAAGAGTAACCACAGTGAACTGATTTCATACGAGCCTATTAATGAAGATGGATTTAATGATTTAATCCACAGGACTGCAACTGATGAGACACGCGACAATTTCCTCGCTGGTGATTATAAAGCCGGTCAATTTCCAAATACTAAGGAGATTGGTGCTATTTCTCTTGCAGAAAACAGTGATTTTGAATATGAAGAAGATATAGAGGAAGGATTGGCAAATTTTGATGCCGACGAAACAGTTACAGCTGGATATATCAGGTATGACCAGCGACTATATGATAAAGTAGATCTTTTACTAGGACTAAGGGTTGAAAATACTCGTTCAAAATACAATGCATTTCAGTTTGATGAAGAAGAGGAGATTTTGACACCTGTTTCTTCAGAAGATGATTCATACACCAACTTTCTACCGGCAGTTATTGCAAAATGGGATGTGAACAATGACTTTAAAGTTAAAGCTGCATGGACTAATACACTTGCACGTCCTAACTACGATTTCCTGGAACCTACAAAAAGTTTTAGCAATATTGAAAATTACATTACTGTTGGTAATCCGGAGCTTTTGCCTACAAAGTCGATGAACTTCGATCTTATGGCAGAGTATTATGTAAATGGCGGACTTTTCTCAGCAGGAGTATTTTATAAAGATATTATAGATTTTATAGTAGAGGAGAGACTTTCAAATCATACATTTGATAATCATACATGGGACAGATTCACACGTCCGATTAATGCCGGTGATGCTAATCTGTTTGGATTTGAAACATCTATTCAGCAAAACCTGAATTTCCTGCCCGGATTCCTTAAACATTTTAATGTATATACTAACTACACTTATAATCATTCAAGCGTTAAAAACTTTAATTACGAAGGTAGAGAAAATGAAGAATTGAGTATGCCGGGAACACCTTCTCATACTTTCAATGCTGCATTGGGTTATGATACCCGCAAATTCTCTGCTCGCCTTTCTTATAACTTCGCTTCCGACTTTATTGATGAGCTTGGAGAAGAGGCGTTCTACGACAGATATTATGACAAGGTAAACTATCTTGACTTTAATATGAACGTAAGAGTAGGAGATTATGTTAATATCTATGCAAATGTCAACAATCTGCTAAATCAGCCGTTGCGTTATTACCAGGGAAGCAAAGAATACACTATGCAAACTGAATATTACAACGTTCGTTTTGATGCAGGCGTTAAAGTTACATTCTGATAAATTATTCAATTCAAAAATTCATTATTCAAAAATTCAAATAAGATGAAGCTTAAAAATATTTTAGTCCTTTTTTTCACTGTTATGTTTTCATTGACGGCTGTTCAGGGACAAAGTAAAAAGATAAATGTAGAAATTGCTTATGAAGATGGTTATAATTTCTTTATAGCAAACGATTTAGGGAGAAACGGATATTACAAACAAAAGGATGTTGCCAGAGTAATGGGTGAATATGCCGATAGTGATGATGTTGGTTTAGAATTTATTGTTGCAGCAGGTGATACACACCATTGGGGTGGGGTGGAAAGCGTGCATGATCCGCTTTGGATGACCAACTTTGAACTTATTTATGATCATCCTTCTCTGAGAGATCCATGGTACCCTATTTTAGGAAACCATGAGTATCAGGGCAATACTCAGGCAGTTATTGACTACAGCAATATTTCCCGCAGATGGGAAATGCCTGACAGGTACTATACTGTTGAGGTTTTACCCGAAGATGAAGAAGAAGCCGAAGAGTTCTCTACCGCAGAGGTTTTCTTTATTGATACCACACCGCTTATAAGTTCTTACCACGAAGAAGGTAACAAATACATAGATATTCACAAACAAGACAGCACCAAACAATTGCGATGGCTTGAAGGACAGTTGGCAAGCTCAACTGCTGAATTCAAGATTGTAATAGGGCATCACCCTATTTACGTATCCGAAAAGAAAAGAGTAGATGAGCAAGATCTGGTACAAAAACTTGACCCCCTATTACGTAATTATGATGTAGCACTATATGTTGCCGGTCACTCCCACACTTTTCAGCATTTAAAGAAAGACGGATCTGATGTAAACTATGTAGTAAACAGTTCAGGTTCACTTGCTCGTGAACCAATTCAAGGACCCGATACTGAGTTCTGTTCATCAGACGAAGGTTTCTCTGTTGTATCGATAGGTAAAAACAAGATGAAGATGACCTTCATTAATTATTTAGGAGATCCAATTTATCAATTTGAAATAGTTAAATAGATAATAAGCATTTTAGCACCCATTGGTGAAATATATTGTATATGAAACCAAAGAGTTATATTTTATTTTTATTAGTAATTGCTGTTTCAGCATCACTTCTTTTTATAGGGAAGTGGTCTGAAGCAGTTTTTTTATTAAACTCACTTCCCGCGATAATAAACAAAAACCTCATTTATCAACCAATAACCCTATTATTAACTTTTCTACTGCTTATTGTTTTTCGTTATTCGCGAAAAGAAGTATTCACCGCCCATTTTAGAAAAGGTGAAATTTCTGCAACCATTTTACCTGAGACGTGGATAGGTATCAAACCGAAAGAAACAGAAAACTGGAAACATATCGGACGCAACTTTACTATTATCATCACAGCTGTTACGGCTGTCGTTGTGTTCTTTCAGGTAATAAATCAAGAGAGTATAAATTGGAACAACTGGCTTAGATATCTTCATTTCATTCTATTATTTTCACTTATAAATTCTTTTGTTGAAGAGATGATTACCCGTTTAGGGGTGGTCATAAGCTTGAAAGACATAATTTCTGATAAAAAGATCCCTATTGTATCGGCTGCTATTTTCGGAATAGTCCATTACTGGGGAACCCCCGGAGGAATTGTCGGAGTATTGTTTGCCGGATTCCTTGGCTGGTTCCTCACCAAATCTATCATTGAAACACGCGGTATTTACTGGGTTTGGCTCATACATTTCTTGCAAGATGTGGTAATCTTTTCAGCAATGCTACTTACCATCTGAAGCCGATGAATCAGATAACCGACACACAATTAAGCATTCAGATAGAAACAGGCAAAAGTAAACCGACTGGACACTTTCAAATTTGCCTTTGATGATAACTTTATTAATGTACTAATTAGCAGGGTAGAGCAGAACAGCGAGATTGTTGACAAAATTCTTACCAATAAAGCATTTGGTGATTGGGTGAAGGAGTTTTATATGAAAAGACCATACTGCAACCTAATTCTTAACTGGTTCTTAACTTGCCCTTACCTCGCTCTTATGTTCTCCTTTTAAAAGAGGGCAAAGTAAGGTTTTTGTCAGTGTAAACTTACTTCGAATTATGGGTGATGTATTATGTATGTTGTGTTGTATTTTTTACCTTCAACGAATACTTTGAGTAATTTGTAGTTCTGTTTTCTCAAAAAGTTCTTGAAATGGCATCTCTTTTACCGGGATTGGGTCGTGGATTATAAATTCAAGAGTGTTGCCTAAGCCTAACGGAAAAGCTCCCCATCGGGTCATTTTCCATGCATTGTTGATTGTAACGGGAACAACATAAGCGGAAGGAGCGTATTTGCAAAGAATTTTCAGGCCGTTTTCGGCAAATGGTCTTGGTTTGCTCGAATTGCTGCGTGTACCTTCGGGAAATATCACTACAGAGCGCTTGTGTAGCTCTATGTATTTGCTCATTTTCTGGATTTCAGAGATGGCCTGTTTTCCATTTTTTCTATCAATGAGTACCGATCCTCCATGTCTCAGGTTGTACGAAATGCTTGGAATACCTTTCCCAAGTTCTATCTTACTGACAAATTTTGGATGTACTTTTCGCAGAAACCAGCCTAAAGCGGCGATATCATACCAACTCTGGTGATTGGAGGCGATTATTAGCGGGATACCTAAAGGAAGATTATCTAATCCGGTAACCTTATATCTGGTACCCAGGATATAGGTATTCAGTACAAGGAAGAACATTAAAGCATCAGCACTCTTCTTGTGTGCCTCATATCCAAACAGATTGAAACATATCCATTGAATAACATGGAAGATTACCAGCGTAGATCCAAACAACAGGTAGTATATAGCGGAAAGAGGATAGGATATTAATTTTTGCATTATTTTGCTACTTCAATCTTATATTTTTTGCCCTTCATTTTTTCATCCTTAATGTTAGCCAGCAGCGATTTTACAACCGATGCACGAACGGCTGCGAAAGATATAAAATCTTTTACTTCTATAAGCCCAATATCTGATTTGTCGAGTTTTCCTTTTTGTAAAAAGAATCCAACAATATCACCCTTATTCAGTTTGTTCTTTTTACCCCCGCTCACATAAATTGTTTGATATTCGGGGGTATCCGGTAATGTAATTCCGTTTGAAAGCTTAAGAAGCTCGAGCACCTCCAAATTGTCAGGAATATAATCCGGAACCTTTTCATCTTTAAATTGAATAACATAAGCAGTTCCCGAAGCATGCATTCGTGCGGTGCGACCATTACGGTGAATAAATTCGGTTTCAGTACCAGGAAGATGATAATGAATTACATGATTCATCTCGGGGATATCAAGTCCCCTGGCTGCCAAATCGGTAGTAACCAGATAATTCAAACTCCCATTTCTGAATTTTACGAGTATCCTTTCTCTGTCGTCCTGGTCCATACCTCCATGATAATAACCAACTTGAATACCTTTCATGTTTAATAAATCAGCAACTCGCTCTGTTGACTCTCTGTGATTACAAAAGATAAGAGCCGGTTCTGAATTGAGAGAACATATTAAATGAAACAAAGTGTTGATCTTGTCTTTCTCGGGAGACTCAACAAGCTTAATAGCAAGAGCCTCGCTTTTCTCATCCTCCAGAAAGTCAAGTGTTACCGGAGATATCATATCTACAAAGTCTGGAATCTCAACATCAGATGTGGCAGAAAGCAATACTCTTTTTTGGATTGAAGGCAGTTGGCTGATAATGGTATCCATTTGATCCTGGAAGCCTAATTGCAATGATTTATCGAACTCATCCAGCACCAATATTTTAATGGAATCGGTGTCTAACGATTTCCTTTCCAGATGATCTGTCAATCGCCCGGGAGTACCGATAAGCAAAGCGGGCGGGTTGCTCAGATTCTTTAGTTCGGTTTCAATAGAATGCCCGCCATAACAAACATTTACCTTGAATTTTGTTCCCAGCTTTTTCCACACCTGTTCTGTCTGAAGGGCCAATTCTCTCGACGGTACAATAATTAGACACTGTACTTTATTGATATTTTCATCCAATAATTTAAGAATAGGGAGAAGAACGGCAAGCGTCTTTCCTGAACCGGTAGGGGATAATAGCAATACGTTTTGCTCGTTGATTATCGCTTTCTGAGCTTCCCTCTGCATCTCGTTGAGACGGTCTATACCCAGATTGGATAGTATCTGTTTGTTTTTATCTTCTGTTTTCATATAACAAAGATACAACATTCTAATTCACGATAATTACCCAAGTGCTATTATGAAAATATTGAGTAAACACCTCAGAAATAATTAATCAACAGGAACTATAAAACTCATCAGATCTCTGTCGTGGTTATTTACAATTTTACATTCGTTGTCAAAATACATTGTAGCCCCGTTTTCGGGAGTATAAGTTTCCCATTCAGGTAGTACACCCTCTACATTAGGGTTGCCGGTTTTAGCAAAGTTAATCCATGCAGAGCTCATTTTGTCTGATAAATTCCATGCTTCTTCAGAATTGCCTGTCCAGTCAGGTCTAAGGTCAACATTATAAAATGCTAAAGGAATGTCCAGACCATGAAAAGATCCCTTAGATGCATCTTCAACCGGGCTTTTCCATGCTAAAAAGTAGACATACAAGGGAGCATCTGTTTCTAAAGACCTTGCATCGGCAGTACGTATGGTATATGGTCTGAATGCTGTATCAATGGAAAGTAGATCCTGTGGGGTATACTCAGGATAAGCTTTTGCGAACAGTTCAATGTACTGGTTGGTTTTGTCGCCGTACACCTTTATTAAGCGCTCCTTAGCCTGTTCCATTGTCAGATCCTTTTCGCCATAAGCAGTTGGCATCATCTCGTTTAGCGTGGTGCCAATCATAACCGGTATATCATAAGAAATATCAGCAAAACCCGGACTAAAAGGCTGTTGTAGCAAAACTTCTCCATCCACGGAAGGTGCAAAACCATACATTGTAGGTGTGCCTGGAATTCTTTGACCTGAAAATTTAGAAATCGCATCATTTCCTGCTTCAACAAGATCCATGTAAGGTATTTTATCTATTTTATCCACTTCGTCCGGCGTAATTCCTAAGTTCTCAAGTACGGCTAAACCTAAGGCTTGTGATTTTTCTTTTGTCATTGTATTCAACAGTGTCCCGCTCTGAATAATAGCCTTGTGAAACAAACCTTTTGCAGTGGGCATACACATTAGTGTTCCCACTTTTCCGCCACCTCCTGATTCACCAACAATAGTTACATCGTTAGGGTTTCCGCCAAATCTTTCTGCGTTTTTCTGAATCCATTCAAGTGCCTTCACAATATCAAGCATCCCAACATTAGCTGATTGTGCATACTTATCGCCAGTTGCCGACAAATCAAGAAAACCAAGAATATTCAATCGGTGATTAACGGATACCATTACAATATCACCCTTTTTTGCCATTGCTTTGCCATAAGTCATAGGGTCATTACTGCTTCCTACATGAAAGCCACCCCCATGCAACCAAAGCATTACAGGACGGTTCTTCCCGTCATTTATACCCTGCGACCAAACGTTTACACTAAACAGCTCTTTTTCGTCTTGAGTAGAATCCGGAATCCATGCCACAATTTGTTTGGTCACCGGTCCAAAGTCTTTACATTCGAGTACTCCTTCCCAAGAATCAGGCTCCTGTGGAGGCATAAATCGATCAGCCTTTGCATAGGGTACCCCTTTGAAAGTGAAGATGCCATCTTCAATTGTTCCTGATATTGCACCGTAAGTTGTTTCTACAACAGGATTGTTGTTTTGATTTTGATTACTCTTAGAGTTACAGCTTAAAAAGGAGACTGCAAATAAGCTAATGGCGAAAAAATAGAACAAATTTTTCATAAGATATTTGTGTTAAAACGCTGGTGAATAAAATTAATTAATGGGATTTATCTTCCCTGTTGTGCAAAATTAATTAATATTTTCAATTCAGCAGTTTTATTAGGCTTTTCCTAAATGTTTTAAGTAAAGCTTTTTATCTTACAAGAGGCTTAGTTTTGTTTGTAACCACCTTATAACATGGATCTTCTATAACATTAACTTCAATAATTGCATCTGCATTTTTAAGAAGAATCTTGCAGTCGTCACTAAGATGTCTCAGGTATACTGTTTTCCCATATTTACGGTATCTCTTGGTTATTGCATTAACCGCTTCAATTGCCGACATATCTACTATGCGGCTCTCTCTGAAGTCAATAACTACCTCATTCGGATCTTCAACAGGATTAAATTTCTCAGAGAAAGCTTTAATGGATCCAAAAAATAGCGGTCCATAAATTTCATAATGCTTAATACCATTTTCATCTGTTGATTTACGCGCACGGATTCGTTTTGCATTTTCCCACGAGAAAACAAGAGCAGAGATAATAATACCTATCAGAACGGCTACTGCCAGATTATGTGTAACCGCTGTTATAATGGTCACAATAACCATTACCAATACATCTGTAACGGGCATTTTGCGGAATGTCTTCAGGCTTGCCCACTCAAAAGTTCCTATAGCTACCATAAACATAACACCAACTAATGCTGCCATGGGCAACTTCTCAATCACGCTTGATCCAAACATAATAAAAACAAGCAGCATTATAGAAGCAAAGATGCCCGATAATCTGGTTCGCGCTCCCGAGGATGTATTAATTAAACTTTGTCCAATCATAGCACAACCGCCCATACCAGACAAGAATCCTGAAGCAATATTTGCTGTCCCCTGTGCTATACATTCTCTGTTTCCGTTACCGCGCGATTCAGTAACTTCATCTATAAGGTTAAGAGTTAAAAGGCTCTCTATAAGTCCTACACCCGCTATAATTGCAGCATAAGGGAAAATCAGTGTTAAAGTCTGCCAGTTAAAATCAATAGCAGGAATGGTCAGTGGAGGAAAGCTGCCTTTAATTGTCTCGCCGGGTGCCAAAGTATCGGCAACTGATGTAGTTGGTATTCCAAAAAGCACTACAACAGCCGAAATTGTAATAATTGCAATTAATGAAGATGGTACGGCTTTGGTTATCTTAGGGAAAAGCCAGATAATCAGCATTGTTGACACTACAAGACCGACCATTGTAATTAGTTCAATAAAGCCGCTGTTTAGTAATGCACTATCAGAAACAGCTATCCCAGAAAAGAATTCTGTTAGTGAAGGATTGCCTTCAATTATTGATGTGAAATTTGGAAACTGAGCCATTAATATGATAATAGCCAGACCGTTTACAAAACCATACATGACAGGGTGGGGAACTAATCGTATAAATTTTCCAAGCTTTAGTACACCTGCCAATATTTGTAATACTCCGGCCAGAATTACTGTTGCAAATACAAATTGCATTATTTGCTCATTGCCAATTCCCAGTATTTCACTTCGCAATTGAGTGATTAAGCTGACAAAAATAACGGCTATTGCTCCCGTTGCTCCAGAAATCATAGCAGGTCGCCCCCCCAAGTATTGAGGTCACAAAACCCATTACAAACGCTGCATATAATCCTGTAAGGGGTGAGAAACCGGCAATCATTGCAAATGCAATTGCTTCAGGAACTAATGCTAAAGCAACAGTTAGCCCTGATAAAATCTCTGTCTTATAATTCACAGCTTTTGATGTTCCCAATAATTTGGGAATAGAATATTCCATAAGATGACTCCTAAAAAGTTTAACCTAAAACAAAAAACCGTGCAAAGATAGTGATTTTGACTCTACTATAAAATTACTGATTCATCAAGCTAATACATTTTTTCGCCCGGGAAATAATATTGACAGTATTAAATAGCAAACAGCTGCTGCTGTGATTCCAAAGATATTCGGATCAAGACTGTATGGGAGCTGCACCGATAGTAGAGTTAAGCTCAGTGTGGTAGTTCCACCTATAATCATTGCCCAAAATGCTGCAGTAGCGCTCCCTCGTTTTGTGAAAAAAGCACCCAAGACCGGCACAAAAAGACCACTCACCATAAAAGCGTAGGAGTGTAGCATAAGCTCCAGAACGTTTTCCATCCGTAAAGCTATCAGCAGTCCTAACACTCCAATACCCAGTGTGATGAGCTGGGATTGAATTAAACGAGTTCTTTTATTTTTTGGCAACGGACGTATCTTCTTTAAGATATCACTTTCGATGTTACCCGATGCTGCCATAATACAACTGTCAGCAGTAGACATCACTGCCGAAAAATAAGCAGCAATCATTAATCCCATTAGTCCAACAGGCAATATGGTTCGTAGTAATAATGGAAGCCCCATCTCGGCATCCATTATCTGATCCGGACTAAATCCAATATATGCAAACATGCCATTCTCAAACGCCACACGAGCAAATAGTCCTAAAATCACACCCATAAAAGCCATGATAGGCCACTCAAATATGCCCGCAATGTACCAGGCCTTCTGCGCTTCTTTTGGTGTGCGTGA
>Ga0265294_10003584_pt1 | contig 19786 bp, 21 predicted proteins | sample MunlanPumphouse3_FD_192504 | JGI IMG/M metagenome (GOLD analysis project Ga0265294, IMG submission 192504) | Groundwater microbial communities from a municipal landfill in Southern Ontario, Canada - Pumphouse #3 | ecosystem: Environmental > Aquatic > Deep subsurface > Groundwater | place...
TGGAGTTAATCCCTAAAGAATTGCTCCAAAAAATGCTTTTGGATAATTTAAAAGAAATTTTGGAGTTATTAAATAAATATTGGATAAATTTTTTATTTAATTTTAGTTAAAACCGTTCCAAGTATATCCCAACCTCGGAGCAAAACACAAAATCAGGCTTTTAAAGCCTGATTTTGTTTTAATATTAGATTAATTTTAAGTTCCAAAGTGGTTCGAACTTTTTTGAGGTATTTATAGTATTTTTCAGAAAAATCTTGATTTTATTGGTCTATCTTGGTTCGAATCCGAGTACAGTTATTATCTTTATTTGCTTGTTGTGGTCAAGAAATAATGATATACTTATATTTACTAAATTATTAATAATTAATTTTAATTTTATGGAAAACAATGAAAACAATATTGTTCCTATGCCAAGAATAGGCGATAAAGCGCCAACCTTTAAAGCAGTTACTACACAAGGAGAAATTAACTTTCCTGAGGATTATAAAGATTCTTGGGTTATTTTATTTAGCCATCCAGCTGATTTTACTCCAGTTTGTACTTCTGAATTTATGACTTTTGCTAGCATGGAACAGAAATTTAATGATGCTAACTGTAAGCTCGTTGGTTTATCTGTCGATGGTCTATACAGTCATATCGCTTGGCTCAGAACAATCAAGGAGAAGATTGAATATAAAGGCATGAAAGACATTGAGGTTAAATTTCCTTTAATTGAGGACATTACTATGGAGGTGGCTAAGAAATATGGAATGATTCAACCTGGCGAAAGTAATACTAAGGCGGTTCGTGCCGTTTTCTTTATTGATCCCAAAGGAATAATTAGAGCTATCATTTATTATCCATTAAGTTTGGGTCGTAATTTTGATGAACTATATAGAGCGTTGGTTGCTATGCAAACAGCTGATAAATTTTCTATTGCTACTCCAGCTGACTGGCGCCCAGGAGATGAAGTGATTGTGCCGACTGCTGGTTCTTGTGGCGTTGCTAAAGAGAGAATGGAGAGCAAAGATGAAATGCATTGTTATGATTGGTTTTTCTGTACTAAAAAGATTAGTAAGGAAGATATCGAAAAGGAATTGAATATTAAGGGTTAAATTCTCATCTAATCTTAGCCACACTAGTTCGAACTTCGTCCACGACCCCGAGCTAATGCATAAAACAGGCTAATATTAGCCTGTTTTTGTTTTTTGCACTTATTTTTTTTGCCATATTTTTTTGTATCATTCTCTGGTTATTTTTAAAATAGGTCGGTGGTATTGAGATAATAGTCTAGTCGTCCGTCTTTTGTCATCATGACTCTTATAACCGGATGTTGAAATGGGTCGCCGGTCAAGCCTTCCGGCAAGGAAACACTTTCGTCTTCCCAAATCCAACTGTAAGAATATTTGAGTTCTTGAAATTTTTGTTGTATGTCGGAGCGTACAAGGATGTCGCTAGTATATTTAGGGTCTTTTTTTAAAATATCAAAAGCGGCTTTTTCTACCTCTTCTTTGTCTTTGGCTGGTTGGCTGTAAACATCGGGGCATTCATTCTTATCTTCCGCTTGAAACCATTGTGGCCAAACTGTTTGTACTTGTATGACTTGAAATGTTTCGGCATTTACTTCATATCCGTAAACCTGACAATCATTATTAATAAATCTCTTCTCTTGTAAGACATAGACTGGCCTCATCCATTCCCGAGAGCCACGCATCACTCTAGATTCTGTATTTTGGCCACTAGCTACACCAACAAAGAAATTAGAAGGGTTATATGAAAAAGAGGAATATACTAAATCCATATTTTGATCGTCCATAAATTCTCTGACCGCTTCTTTGGCTTTTTCTATTTTTTCCTTTTCGTCGTATGGATTTGTAGGGTTAAGGGATATTCCTAGTCTGGCGTTAGGATGTCCGCGTAGAATTTCCAAGGGTATGCGGAACAAAGTAAAGAATTGTACTTCGGCGCTAGCTGGTGGATTGACTGAAGTTATTCTTCCTTTACCGAGCGCAATGAATATGCGTTCCAAAGGATTGTCGTAATGCTCATAAGCTAGGTGCAGAATATTTTCTTTTAGTTGTTGATCGACACTCACCAAATTATGGATGCTTAACTTTGTGATACAGACGCCAACTACTAAAAGAAGAATAACTCCGCCCATGACAATTGATATTTTTTTAAACATATAATAAATTTTTAGTTAATATTACTATTATTATACCACATTAATTTGTTTTTATAAAATTCTGTTTTTATAAAATTCTGGTTCGAACATCGTCCGCGACCCCGAGCAGATGTCTCTTTTTTGTGAGAGACCGATTTACATCCTTATTTTATAGGGATAAAATGAAAGGAACTGGTTTGTGCCAGTTCTTTTTGTTTTAGTCAAACTCTCTAAAATGACTGAAAATAAAGGGTTTAAGTGGTTCGAATCCCATTTAGGTTTTTGTAATATTAGTAAAATTATTGTTTTACTTTTATTAAAAAAAATATTATAATGAATTTATAATTAGTTTAAAATTACATCATCATTGATTTGCTATAATATGAAAAAAGTTAAAAAGAAAAATACTAAAAAAATGTTTAAGTCATATTTTAAGGATAAAAATTTTGAATTAATAAAAGCTAATAGCTTGGAATTTTTAGCTACTTTAAAAGAAGACTCAGTTGATATGATTTTTGCCGATCCCCCTTACATGCTTTCTAATGGTGGTTTTAGTTGTAATGGAGGTAAAATGGTGAGTGTAAATAAGGGGCAATGGGATGTTAGTAATGGATTGAAAAAAGATTTTGAATTTCATTTAGCCTGGATAGAGGCTTGTCATAGAGTACTAAAGCCCGGTGGAACAATTTGGATTAGTGGAACATATCATTCTATCTATCAATGTGGTTTTGCGTTACAGGTTAATAAGTTTCATATTTTAAATGATATTGCCTGGTTTAAACCAAATGCTTCTCCTAATTTAAGTTGTCGCTTTTTTACTGCTAGTCACGAGACTTTAGTTTGGGCTAGAAAAGATAAAAAGGGAAAGCATAAATTTAATTATCAGGAAATGAAAAATGGTCATTTTCCAGAAGATTTCATTAAAAAACCTAATTTACAAATGAGAAGTGTTTGGGCTATGGGAACTCCGAAGCCTTCAGAAAAAAAACATGGCAAACATCCAACGCAAAAACCAATAGATTTATTAGTTCGTATTGTTATGGCTAGCACTGATAAAGGAGACTTAGTAATTGATCCATTTACTGGCTCCTCAACCACGGGGATTGCTTGTGCTTTGAATGGTAGAAAATTTATTGGCATTGATATGGAAAAGAAGTATTTAGATTTATCAATTAAGAGATATAAAGATTTAGATATAAAATAATACTATGAAATTTTTAGATTTTTAAAAATCATAAATTTATGTTATGATAAGGACAAGTAATTGTCCTTTTTTATTTTTTTAATTTAAAAATTTATGACTCCAAAAATAAAATTTAAAATTGATCCCAAGAAAGACGTTTCAACTTTTTTTGATTTTCTAAGAGACTCGAAATATGATGAAGGTAGAAATTTTGAATGGGCTATTTTGAAATATTATCCATATTTTAAAAAATTTAATAATGAAATTGATAAAAAGATTGTTGAAGATTTTGTTTTAAAATATTATTCAAAAAATAAAGATATCATAGAAAAGAATTTACTTGTTCATGAAAATAATTGGAGAAAGATAGAGAAAGATTTCTTTAATTTGGCCAGTAATCTTTTTCTAAAAACAAAATGGCCCAAAGGAAAATATATTTCTTATACAACTATGTGGAGTATGTATCCCAGATTTTTAGATGATAAGACTTTTCAAATCCCAGCTATAAGCAAAAAAAAGAAAACAATAAATTTTATTATTGCCCACGAAATGCTCCACTTTATTTTTTATGAATATTTTTTCAATAAATATAAAAAATACAAAAGCTATAAATATGATTTTTTTGTTTGGCATGTATCAGAAATATTTAATGTGCTCATAATGAACAGGCCAGAATGGCAGAAAATTTTAAAAAATAAAGATGAGGGCTATCCAGAGCATAGAAAAATAATACAAAAATTAAGTAAGAAAAATTACAATTTAGATGATTTAATAGAAAATATTATGATTGAAGTTAATAAAATTATATAAAAGTATTTTTAAGAATAAACCCTTTTTCAGTGTCCCATTTGTCCCATTTTCCAACTTAAACCCCGACCGAACTACGTTATTCTAACATATAAAATATACCAAAAAAACCCTTGTAAAACCCCTATATATTAGTTTCTAGATCTGAGTAGGGAGCAGAATTTTACAAAATAGAATTTTTATGTTATAATATACCATATAATAATTAAATTTAAAATTATGAATTTTGAAAAATTTCAAGCTCAAGCTCCCTCCGAGGAAGCTAGCAAAAATGAAAAAGAAGTAGCAAAGTGGTCGCCAAGAGAACATCAAAGAATATTTGTTAAAAGATCTAATGGTGATATAGAGGGTGATTGGACCGTGTCACAAATAAACAATGAAATTGTTACGGTTTTTAAACCAAATCCCCAAAATTTAGAGGAAAATCTAATAAAGAGAATGCCCTTATCTGATCTTGAAAAAATTAATGATAAGGAAAATATTGACTTTTCGGAAGCAACTAATTTTGACGATTTATACAAGTTAATTAATTTACAGGGAGGGCTAAAAGGCAGTTCTCAAGAATATTCCCCAGATATTTTAAAGGAAATAATCAATAAGGTTAGAAATAACGAAATTGGCTTAAATTATGTTACCAGAACAAATGGTCTTCGTTCAGTTGTGGAAAAATTACTTAATAATCAAAGTAAAAATTAGCACTCTTCTGGTTTATAGTCAGAGTTAATAAAAAATATTAGCATTTTATGCTAGTATGTTTTATTACTTTTTAATCCTCAAATAAAGTTCGGAAGTCGTCCCTCCAAGCGAGCAGATTTACATAATAGCACTTTCTGTGCTATTTTTTGTTTATACGGAATAAAATATTAATTTAAAAATGGAATTTGAAAAATTACATATTTATTTTTTCTGTATAGGAGCGATCCTTGGTCGAATTTTTGGTTGGATTTTTATTTTACCCAAAACTACACCAATAAATATTGGTGTATTTATACTAATAACACTAATAATAGTTGTTTTTGTTTTATTCATTTCTTTTATCTATAAAAAAATAGATAACAATGATAAAAAAACTATTATTGGTAGATTTAATTCCATTTTATTCTTGATAATATCAATTATCTTAGGATATGGAGTATCAGTTGTTTTATTATTTTCTTAACAATAGTGTTTTTCTTTGACACTATTTTTTTTATCCATTTTTTGCTATTATATATAAAAATAATTATATATAAATCTATGAAAAAATCTAAAAAAATTTTAATTTGTGTTTTTATCTTTTTAATTGCTTTTATTATTCTCATAATGATTATTAATATTTCATCTAAAAATAATCAAGAAATAGATAATAGTAATGAGAATAAAATTGAATTTAATGAAGAGATATTTACTATTTCAGGAGAATTTATTTGTCTGCCAGTAAAAGATGAAAATAAACCCCATAATGATTTGTGTGCTTTTGGAATAAAAACTGATAATAATGAATATTATCGCCTACAATCAATAAGTGATGATAAATTTAATTTAATAGCCCAATTAAATAATGGTCAAAGAGTAGAAATTAGTGGATTATTGATAAAAGAAGAAAGTGATGTTTATAAAAGTCTGGGCACTGTTGAGGTGAATACAGTAAAAATTTTAAATAATGAACAAAATACAAATTTACCTAATAGTTTTAAGGCTGATTATATTTCTTTTCAAGATTATAATTTAAAAATATTTAATATTGAAGATTATAATTCAACAGAATTTGAAATAAAAGACAATGAAATAGAATGTACAGAAACTGATTTAAGTTTAAGTTTGCCTTTTAGTATAAGTAAAAGAGAAATAAATAATAAAAAATATTGTATTAGTGCTTCTAGCGAAGGAGCAGCCGGATCAGTCTATACTGAATATTCTTATGCCACAGTAATAGAAAACAAAGTTTATTCAATAAAATTTATTGCTCATTACCCGCAATGTGATAATTATCCAGAAGAAGAAAGTGCTAAATGTAAAAAAGAAAGAGAATCTTTTAATTTAAATGGTTTAATAGATAAAGAAATAGAGCTGATAAAAGGTAATATTGAATAATGATTAATATAATGATATAATTTTATAAGGAAAGATCAAAAACAATTTAATACATATACATGGATAAAAATAAAAATTATTTTTATTATTATAATAATAATGACGATAATGACAACGATGTTATTATCAGTAACACAGATTCTTCTACCATTTCTGATGAAAACGATGATATTTACTAAAATCAGAAATGAGTAAAATATCATCTACGGTATATGTAAAAAAATAAAACTACTAAGATGGTTAATTAAAACAACCATCTTTTAATTTTGTAAAAATTTATTAAAATGATATAATCTCATTACTAATATAATTAATTTAAAAATTATGCCTATAGTTTTAAATGATAATAACTTTGATGAAGAGATTAATAAAACAGATAAGTTAGCTTTAGTTGATTTTTATGCCACTTGGTGCGGACCATGTTCAGCTCTGGCCCCTATTTTAGAAGAAATTGAAAAAAAATTTTCTGAAAAATTAGTATTATTAAAAGCTAATGTTGATGAAAATAGAATTAATTCTGGAAAATTTAAGATAGATTTAATTCCTTCAATAATGTTGTTTAAAAACGGACAAATAGTAGATTCTTTTACCGGTTTTAAATCAGAATCAGATATTGAAGATTGGTTAAAAAAACATATTTAATAAAATAAATAAAATTATGGAAGATTTAATAAAGGAATATTTAATTTATGCTCAAGAAAATGGTTTTCATTTAAACCCCGATAGAGCTACCGTGGAAAGAATAATGAATGGATTATTAATGAATGAAGAACAAAAAGGTAAAAGATATTGCCCTTGTCGAAGAGTAAGTGGAAATGAAGAAGAGGATAATAAAAAAGTTTGTCCTTGTGCTTATCATAAAGATGAAATAGCTGAAGGTGGTCAATGTTTCTGTGGGTTGTTTGTCAAATAACATATTTTTTCTATTGACATAATTTTTTTATTATAATATTATATAGTTAGAAATATATAACATTATAATTAATAAAAAATTATGACTTTAAAAAATTATAAAATTTTTCGTTTAATAATTATAGTAGTATTAAGTGCTTCTATAAGTATTTCTATTACACTTAATAATTATTATCTACCCATTGTTTTTGTAATTAGTTCTTGGGCGGCTATGTATTATTGTCGCAAACAATTAAAGACAACTGCTGTTTTAGTTGATGAAAGAGATTATCAAGTAGCTGGAAAAGCCTCTCGTTATACTCTAGCTATCTATGGTTGGATAGGGGCTTTTGGAACTTTTATTTTCTTAGCTTTATCGAAAAACAATCCGTTTTTTTATGATCTAAGCCAATACTTAGCTTATAGTGTTTGTTTTATTATGCTTTTAAACTCTTTTTTATTTAAATATTTTAGTAAAAGAAAATAGTTTATGAATAATAAAATAAAGGAAAATAGACAAAAATTAGGTTTAACTCAAGAAGAATTAGCTTTCTTAGTTCAAGTAAGACGAGAAACTATAGTTTTTTTAGAACAAGGAAAATATAATCCATCTTTAAAATTAGCTATGGATATAGCTAAAGTTTTTAAAATTAAGGTTGATGATTTGTTCAAATAAAAAATTTTGTGTTATAATTTTATATAATCTAAAGATTAATTATAAAATATGACCGATAAAAAATATTGGCATAATATTACAATTGAAAAAATAGTAAAATTGTTGAAATCTGATATTGAAAATGGATTAAATGATGAAGAAATTATTTCTCGTCAAGAAAGATTTGGAAAAAATAAATTACCACAAGAAAAACCATTATCTAAATTTAAAATATTTCTGGAACAATTCAAAAGTCCGATGGTTTATATATTACTATTAGCTGGAATAGTTACTTTACTTCTTAAAGAGTATACTGATTTTATTGTAATTTCAGTTGCGGTTGTTTTAAATACTATTATTGGATATATACAAGAAAGTAAATCTTCTAAAGCTTTAAGTGAATTAAAAAAAGTTTTAAGTATTAAATCTATTGTTATAAGGAATGGACAAGAAAAAGAAATTTTATCTGAAAATTTGGTACCGGGAGATATAGTTATTCTTAGACCGGGCGATAAAGTATCGGCTGATGGTAGAATAATAGAAAGCCATGATTTAAAAATTAATGAAGCAGCCTTAACCGGAGAGTGGTTAGCGGCCTCTAAAAATAATAAAATATTATCAATAGATACCCCTTTGGCTGATAGAGATAATCAAGTATATATGGGTACAGTAGTTGAAGAAGGAAGTGCTAAAATAATAATTATTGGTACTGGAATTGAAACAGAAATAGGACATATAACTAAATTAGTTAAAGATACCAAAGAAGAAAAAACTCCTTATCAAAAAAAATTAGCCAATTTTTCTAAAATTTTAGGTTTAGTTATTACTTCTATTTGTTTAATTATTTTTATAGAAGGTATTTTAACTGGAGGTAAATTTATAGAAATATTTACTACTGCTGTAGCTGTAGCTGTAGCTTCTATTCCAGAAGGATTACCTATGGCCATGACCGTTATTTTAGCTTTGGGAATGCAAAAGATTTTAAAGAAAAAGGGATTGGTTAGAAAATTATCAGCCGCTGAAACTTTGGGTAGTACTTCTATTATAGCTACTGATAAAACTGGGACTCTTACTCAAGGAATAATGACTTTAGCTGGAATATTTACTCTAGATAATAAAGAAGAATCTAATAGAGAAGTTTTAAGAGAAGTTATTTTAAATTGTGAAGCTTTTATCAAGAATCCAAATGATAAAGAAGAAAATTGGGAAGCAGGAGGAAATTTTACAGAAAGAGCTTTAGTTTTAGCCGGTGCTAAAAATGGTTTTTTAAAAAATAAATTAGAAGAAATTGAACCGGAAATAGATAAAATAATTTTTAGTTCTAAGTATAAATATTCAGTTAGCTTAAGACAAAGAAATAATGATTATAAAATATATATAAAGGGTGCTCCCGAAATTATACTAAGTAAAAGTAAATATATAAGAATAAATAATAAGAATATTAATTTAGACGAACAACGACATTCATTACTTATTTCTAAATATGAAGAATTGGCTAGTAAGGGATACCGTATTTTAGCTGTAGCTACAAAAAATATTAATAAAGCAGATGATTTTAAAATTGATAACGAGATTAAAGATTTAATTTTTACTGGATTTGTTTTTTTAGAAGATCCGATTCGTGAAGAAGTTAAAAATGCTATTCAAACTTGTTATAAAGCTGGAATGAAACCAATTATTATAACCGGAGATCATCGATTAACTGCTAAGGCTGTAGCTAGTCAATTAGGGTTTAAAGTTGAAGATAAAAATATTTTAGAAGGAAAAGAATTAGAAAAAATGTCAGAAAAAGAATTTGCTAAAATATTAAAAAATATACAAATTTATGCTCGAGTTGAACCTAAACATAAGTTAAGGATCATAAAAGCTTGGCAAAAGAGAGGTGAAGTAATAGCTATGACTGGAGATGGAATTAATGATGCTCCAGCCTTAAAACAGGCTGATATTGGGGTAGCTTTAGGTTCAGGAACTGAAGTAGCTAAAGAGGTTTCGGATTTAGTTTTACTATCAGATGATTTTTCTATAATCGTAGCTGCCGTGGAAGAAGGACGAGCTATTTTGGATAATATTAGAAAGGTGATTACCTATTTATTATCAGATAGTTTTACAGAAATAATTTTAATTAGTATAAGTTTATTAGCTGGATTTCCTTTACCAATTACGGCTGTTCAAATTTTATGGATTAATCTTATTGAAGATGGTCTTCCTAATATTGCTTTAGCTTTTGAGCCGAAAGAAAAAGACTTAATGGATCAAAAACCACAAAAAAGAAATGTTCCTTTATTAACCAAAGAAATGAAAGTAATAATTTTTATTATTGGTATAGTAACTGATATTTTTCTTCTATTAATTTTCTTCTGGTTAAATAATTATAACAGTCATGATTTACAATATATTAGAACTATTATTTTTGCTTGTTTGGCGATTGATTCTATTTTTTATGTTTTCTGTTGCAAAAGTCTACGTCAAAATATTTGGCATATTAATATTTTCAACAATAAATTACTTCTTATTTCAGCCTTAATTGGATTTGTTGGAATAGTAGCAGCTATCTATGTTCCTTTCTTAAATACATTATTAGGAACAGTGTCCTTACATCTTTCAGCTTGGTATATTATTTTAGGAGTAGCTGTTTTAAATATTGTTTTAATTGAAACAGCTAAACATTATTTTATAGTTAGACGTAATACTGAAAGATAAAAATATGAAAATTTCATTAAAAAAAGGTTTAAATTTTGGTTTAACTTCAGCTGTTATAACCACCCTAGGTTTAATAACTGGTTTAAATTCAAGTACGGGATCTAAAATGATAATTATTAGCGGAATTTTAATAATTGCCATAGCTGATTCTTTTTCTGATGCTTTAGGAATACATATTTCTACCGAATCAGAAGGTAATTATACTAATAAAGAAGTTTGGCAAGCCACTGTAGCTACCTTTCTGTCTAAATTTATTTTTGCCTTAACCTTTTTAATCCCATATTTATTTTTAAATTTAAATCTAGCTTTTTGGATTGATATTATTTGGGGAGGATTTATCCTTGTTTTTGTAAGTTATCGTTTAGCTAAACAACAAAATTTAAAACCTCAAGGAATAATTTTTGAACATCTTTTTATTTCAGTAGTTGTTTTATTCTTGGGTTACTATATAGGAAAAATGATAAATCAATATATTAAATAATAATATTTGATTTTATTTTAATAATTAGTTAGAATTACTTAATCTTAATATTAATAAAATTAGTATGGCTAAAAGAGAAACTGGAGTGGGAAAAAGAAAAAGATCTCATTCTCATAAAACACAAAAAAGATTAGAAATTAAAAAAACTATGTTAGAAGCTAAGGCTAAAAAACGTGGAGTTAGTAAAAAGAAATAATAAAAAAAGGGTTCTGATTACAGAACCCTTTTTGGTATTTTTGGATAAAGTATATTTTTTAATTTTTTTAAAATTCTTATTTTAATTCTTATTTTATTAAAAAACATAATTATTTTCCGTCTGTATCGGGAATATAGAAATCCTCCTAAGAAACAAACGGTTATGGCTAAAAATAATGATATTACTATTTTTGACCAATGGATTACATCAATGTTTATTCCTAATTTTTGTAGTAAGGGAATAAATAATGTATTAGCAGTTGATATTTTAATGACGTAAACAACAGGAAATTGTATTCCCATTTTTACTCCAGCCAGTAAATGATTTTTTAATTTATTATTCTCTGCTTTTTCATTCCAAATAAATTTGGTATTAAAAAAGAAAAACAACATTATTAAATCTGTAAAACTAGTAAATATTCTACAAACCAATGATTGTTCTACTGTTAAACCTACCAAAAAAATTTCATAAATCATCAATGAGTAGTTTATTATTTCCATGGCAATATAGGTGAACGCTCTTTCTCTTATCTTTTCTTTCATTTTGTGTATTGTGTAAAGTTTTTTTTGTTAAAGATCCTTTGTTTGGTTAATTTTATCTTATCAATAGAATAAAGTCAATAAAATTAGTTTTGACTTTTAACGAATTTAATGGTAATATAGACAAAACCTATAATTAATTTTTTAATAAATATGAGTATAAAAGAAATGCCGGTAATTAATAATCCGGAAAAACAAAAAAATGAAAAAGGACAATATGAAATAGATTTTCCTGAGGATTCGGTTGATAATAATCCAGTCGATAATAACAAAGCGAAAGATGTTTTTAAGGACAAAGAATTTAAGGACAAAGACCCCCTTCTTTATCGGTTAGAAGAAATAAAACCACAGACAGGGGTAAAGTTTAATCAAAATTATATAGAGAAAATTTTATCAGAAGAAAGAAATGAAGAACCAGAACCAGATGACAATATTAGAGAGATTCATAAAGATGATTGGTTGGAAAAAGAAATAAAGGATATAGAAAAAAGTAGTTCTGAAAAAACAAATAGCATAGAAGAAAGTAATTTGGAAGAAAAAAAACGTGTACAAAGAATTAAAAACAATAAAGTTTTTAGGGATTTAGCCGGAAAAGATCTTTCTTATGAAGATAAAGAAAAAATTGTTCAGGTTCATGAAAAAATATCAAATTTAAAAAGTTCTATAAAACGTATTATTTTTGAAATATTTGAAGAATTATATCATGACAAATCAATAGATATGAGTACTATTGATATTAAATATATTTGGGATATAGTTTCAGAAACTAGAAAAACTTCTCCTAAATATGTTCAAGAAATTACGGAATATTTAAATGCTAATAAAATTTTAGGATGTTGTATAAAGAAATTAAGAGATGGACAACTAAAAGAAGTTTATGAAAAACTTAAAAGTTTATATCGTAGTGGTCATAATAGTCATGAAATTGTTACTAATTATAGAGAATACGAAGAAATGTTAAAAATACTAGAATCTTAAATATATAAATTTATTATATAAAAACCTCATGATTGAGGTTTTTTTGTTTTTTTTGCTTAAATATGGCATAATTTAAATATGAAAAAAGTAAGATATTTCTTATATGGTTTTTTAGTATTTATTGTCATTTTGTTGGCTGTTTTTTATATTGTTCCAACCGGAAGAATAACCTATAAACAAGACTTAAATAAGAAATATTTTAACATTTTTGGTGGACGAGGTTTTTTACATAAAATAAGTCCTGAAGAAAGATTATTAGAAGATAATAAGATTATTGGTGACCCAGTATATTTTAATTTTAGAACTTCACGCAATTTTTCTAAAGTTAAAATGACTTTAAAGTATAAATTAAGTTCAGCTGTTCTAGGAAATAATGAATATCTTAATATAGAAACTGGAGTTTTAATGGATAAAGCTAATTGGCGCTATAATTTATACCCCGTTTTTAATAAAAAAATGAATGAGGTTTTAAATGAATGGAATATAATAAAAAATGAACAAACAGTTTTAGCCCAAAAAGACAAAAATTATTCTAGTCTAGAAGATTTTTTAAATCAAAAAAATTTTTCATCAACAGTGCTATATAATTATGATTTAAATTATGATTATATTTTATCTGATTATAAAGCTGATGATAAAATTATTGATATTTATAATCTAAAGGGTTCATATTCTTTCTATACTTATATAAAAAACGAAGATTTGAAGATTGACTTCTCTTTTTTAAACGAAAAAGTAAGTGCTAATAACCAACCAAGTATATTTGTTTATTATCAAAATCAATTAATATTTGAAGATGCTTTATCAATTAAAGATTCTTTAGGCAATTTCAATTTATTTTTGTCAGATTTACCAGAAGGAGTATATAAAGTGGAAATTAAAGTTGATGATGATTGGTTAACTAAAAAATTATCATCTCATAATTCAAAAATGGTTTTTATTAATAAAGTATGGTTAAATGATTTATCAACCGGTTTAAAGATTTGGTCTAATAAGAATAATTTTAAAATAAAAAGTTTTTCAGCTCAGTGTTTATCAGATGTTAAAATAAATAATGAAACTTTTTCAGTAGATGAAATATATAAACAATTTGATTTTTCTATTGAAGATATAAAAAAAGAGGCTTTAAATGAAATCTCCTCTGATTCTTGTGGTCTACTAATTGAAACTAATGGTTTATTTGCTTTTTCTGAGGATTCCTTTTTCAACCCAATTATTAGTAAATTAAACGAAGAAAGTGATTGGAATAATATTAATACAATAATAGCTAATTATGAACCTCCCAAACAAGAAAATGATTACTATATTTCTGAAATAGAAATGGATTTACATTCAGCTGTTAGAGATAAGGATGGTTATCGTTTTTTAATTTCAGCTCCTTTTTTAAAAAAATCAAATAATAATGAATATATAGAATTAAAAGAAATTAATATGGAATTTGAAGGAAGTAATTTAATTAATAAAATAAGTTCAATAATTAATAAGGAATAAAATTATGATAGGAGATAAAATAATAAAATATAATCAAGAATTATTTTATTTTTTTAGCCTAGCTATTGTAGTGTTTTTTTTATTAGAAATTTTTTTTCCAGGAATAGTTTTAGCTTATTTTAATGTTAATATTTTATTAGTCTTATGGTTAATTAATTTTATCTTTTTTGTTTTTAACAAAAAAGATTAATATGATATAATTATTTTATAATTTAATAATATGATTTTAAATAATTTTTTAAATCCAAAATATGTAGCTGTTGTTGGTGCCTCTAGTGATCCTAATAAGGTTGGTAGAAAAGTTTTTGATAATATTAGGGTTGATTATAAATCAAGAGTTTTTCCGATAAATAAAAATGATAAAAAAATTGCTGGAATTAAGGCCTATGTTGATATTTCTTTGATTCCAATAAAAAATTGGTCAGAAGTATTAGTGATGATAGTTATACCAGCCAAATTTGTTTTAAATGAAATAGAAAAATGTGCTAAATTAGGTATTAAAAATGCGATAATAATTAGTGCTGGTTTTAAAGAAGTAAATTTGGAAGGTAAAAAAATAGAAGAAGATATAAAAAAAGTGGCCAATAAATATAAAATGAATATTTTAGGACCAAATTGTTTAGGATTTATAAATACCATTAACCCTTTAAATGCTACTTTTTCTGATTATAAAATTAAAAATAAAAAAAATAATATTGCTTTTTTATCACAATCAGGGGCTATTGGTAGCGCCGTCTTAGATTGGTTGGTTGATAAAAATATTGGGCTAGCCTATTTTATAAGTTTAGGTAATAAAGCTGTTTTAAATGAAAATGATTTTTTTAATTTTTTTAACCATGACAAAAAAACTGATTTAATTATCGCTTATTTAGAAGAAATTTCTCAGGGTCAAAAATTTTTAGAGTTAGTTTCTAAATTATCTAAAATAAAACCAGTAGCTATATTAAAATCTGGTCGAACTATTATTGGTAGTCAAATGGCCTCATCTCATACCGGTTCTCTAGCCGGTTCTTATGATATCACTCTAACTGCTCTTCGTCGTTGCGGAGCTATTATTTTAGATAATATTAATGAAATATATAATTTAATGCGTTTAATTGATAAACCAGTAAATAATATTAATATTGAAGGTGATTTAGTAATAGTTTCTAATGCTGGGGGTTTATCAGTTATAGCGGCCGATGCAGTTTTTGATAAAAAAGTTGATTTAACAAATTTATCTAAAAATATTACTAATCAATTACAGAAAGTTTTACCTAATTTTGCTTGTATAAAAAATCCTTTAGATATTTTAGGTGATGCTGATCCCGATCGTTATAAAAAAACCTTAGAGATAGTTTTAAATGATAAAAAAGTTTCATCAGTTTTAGTACTACTTACTCCTCAAAGTATGACTAATGTTAAAGAAACAGCTAAGGTTATAGTTGAACTTAAGAAAAAATTTTCCAATAAAATAATCACAACTTGTTTTTTGGGAGGAACTGAAGTTTTAATTGGTAAAAAAATCTTAAACGAAAATTCTATTGCTAGTTTTGAATCAGTAGAAGAATCTGTAATTATTTTATCTAAATTTTTAAAGTATTTAAAAAATAGAAAAAATATTAAACCTTTTATTCCTTTTAAAGAAGAAATTACTTTATCAAATAATACTTCAAAATTAATGGATTATATAGAAGCATTTAAACTTTTAAAAAAATTTAACATTGATTGTATTATTCCTAAGAAAATAATGGCTAATAATATAAAGTCAATAAAATATCCCATAGCTGTTAAATTTGTAGGACCTGATTTTATTCATAAAACTGATAAAAAAGCTATCTTTTTGAATGTAAAAAATGAAGTTGAATTAAAAAAGATAATAAGTATTTTTAATTCTAATAAAAAGGGAATTAATAACTATATTATTTATCAACCGATGTTAAAAGTTGATATAGAATTAATTTTAGGATTAAAACGAGATCCTGTTTTTGGTCCAGTTATTTTATTAGGTTTAGGTGGTATTTATACTGAAGTTTATAAAGATTCAGTTTTAGAATTAGCTGATTTAACAAAAGAACGAGCTTTAAAGATGATAAAAAAATTAAAAGTTTATCCTATTTTGGCCGGAACTAGAAATAATATTGGTATTGATTTAAATAATTTATCTGATATTATTTTAAAGTTTGCTAAGTTGATAAAAGAAAATAAAAATATTTTAGAAATTGATATCAATCCTTTGTCAGTTGATAGTAAAAAAATTACTGCTATTGATGTTAGGGTTATTAAAAAATAATGTTATCAAAATTAAAACAATTATTTCAATCTAAAACAACCGGTATTACGGCTGCGGCTATTTTAATAGCTGTCTTTTCTTTAATTTCCAGATTATTAGGAATTTTTAGAGATAGAATATTGGCTGGTCAATTTGGAGCTGGGGATATTTTAGATGCTTATTATTCAGCTTTTCGTATTCCTGATTTAATTTATAATCTGCTTATTTTAGGAGCTTTATCAGCTGGTTTTATTCCTATTTTTTCTTCTTTAATAAAAAAAATGAAGAGTTTTGATAATAAAGGTAGTTTTTTTAATTATTCTAAAGAAGAAAATAAAGAAGCTTGGAATTTAGTAAGCAATCTTTTAAATGTTTTAATTATAGTATTGTTATTTTTTTCTTTAATAGGATTTATTTTTGCTCCTCAGCTTATTAATTTAATAACCCCTGGTTTTTCTTCTGATTTAAAAGATACAACTATTACTTTAACTAGAATTATGTTTTTTTCTCCTTTATTTTTAGGAATTTCTAGTTTATTAGGAGGAGTATTACAATCTTTTAAAAATTTTTTTATTTTTTCCTTAGCCCCTATTTTTTATAATCTAGGTATAATAGCCGGAGCTTTATGGTTAGTACCAATTATGGGTGTGGCTGGTTTAGCTTGGGGAGTTGTTTTTGGAGCTTTTTTGCATATGGTTATTCAAATTCCGACAGTTAGATCTTTGGGTTTTCGTTGGCGATTATTTTATTTAAATTTAAGAGAAAATAATTTTAGAGAAATAGTAAAAATGATGATTCCTCGTACTTTAAGTTTAGCTATTACTCAAATTAATTTATTAGTTATAACCATCATAGCTTCTACTTTGGATAGCGGTTCTTTAACTGTTTTTAATTTTGCTAATAATCTTCAATCTTTTCCAATTGGAATATTTGGTATTTCTTTTGCTGTAGCTGTTTTTCCTACTTTGTCAGTAGCTGCTTTTGATAATGAAAAATTAATAAAAAATTTTTCTTATACTCTTCGTCAAATTTTGTTTTTTATAATTCCTTCCACTATATTGTTTATTACCTTAAGAGCTCAGATTATTCGTGTTATTTATGGTACAGGAGAATTTTCTTGGCAGGATACAATATTGACTATTGATGCTTTAGGTTTTTTTGCCTTAAGTTTGTTTGCTCAAGCTACTATTCCTTTATTAACTAGAGTTTTTTATGCTCGGCATAATTCTAGAACTCCATTTTTTGTTGGTTTAATTTCCGTAGTAATAAATATTTTTTTATCAATGTTTTTTAGTAAAAGAATGGGAGTTTCTGGTTTAGCTTTAGCTTTTTCTTTATCTAGTATTCTAAATTTTATGATCTTATGGATGTGGTTATATTTTGAAATAGGAGAATTAGATCAAAGAAAAATTATAAAAGCAGTAGTAAAGTTTTCTATTGCTGGTTTAGGAGCAGGATTATTTATTCAATTAGGTAAACTTATAATTTGGCCGTTTATAGATATGACTAGATTTTTGGGAGTCTTATCTCAAGGTTTATTTGCCGGATTATTTGGTTTACTTATTTATTGTCTATTATGTTATTTAATGAAAAGTGAAGAAATGTTAGAAATTATTGAAGTTATAAAAAGAAAAATGCCTTTTAGTCGTCGGATTAAAAAAGACCCTGATTTAGGGGACCAAAGTGAGGCTAGAGGGATATAAGCCTTGTCTTGTTTTTATTTATAATTTAGAATATATAGGCCGTATTTACGGATGAAATTATTATTAATATTTATGGAAAAAATTAGAAATTTTTGTATTATAGCCCATATTGATCATGGTAAATCAACTTTAGCTGATAGAATGTTAGAAATTACCAATACAGTAGATAAAAGAAAAATGAAAGATCAAATTCTTGATGGTATGGATATTGAGAGAGAGCGAGGTATAACTATAAAATTACAACCAGTTACTATGAATTATAAAGGGTATCAAATAAATTTGATTGATACTCCGGGTCATGTAGATTTTTCTTATGAAGTTTCTAGATCTTTAGCTGCTGTTGAAACAGCTGTTCTTTTAGTTGATTGTACTCAAGGAATACAAGCTCAAACTTTAGCTAATCTATATTTAGCTTTAGAACAAGATTTAACTATTATTCCAGTGGTCAATAAAATTGATTTGCCAGCTGCTAATCCAGAAAAAGTAAAAAAAGAAATTGTGAAATTATTAGGTTGTAAAGAAGAGGAAATATTAGCTGCTTCTGGTAAAACTGGTGAAGGGGTTGAAAATATTCTTCAAGCAGTAATTGATCAGGGGAAAACTCCTCAAGATTTTAAAAAAAATATTTGTCGAGCTTTAATTTTTGATTCTAAATATGATGAGTATAAAGGGGTGGTAGCTTATGTTAGAATTTTTGATGGACAAATAAAAAAAGGAGATAAAATAAAACTATTAGCCACTAAAGCTGAAAGTGAAGTTTTAGATATTGGAGTTTTTAAACCTAATTATTTATCAACTGGTATTTTATCAAATGGTTCCATAGGTTATATAGTCACTGGGTTTAAAGAAGTTGGTGAATGTCGAGTGGGAGATACAGTTACTTTATCATCGTCTTCTAATACTGAAGCTTTATCAGGGTATAAAGAAGTAAAACCCATGGTTTTTGCTGGTATTTTTCCACGAGAAGGAGATGATTTAGAAGATTTAAGAGAAGCTATGGATAAATTAAAACTAAACGATAGTGCTTTAGTTTTTGAACCAGAAAGATCTGATGCTCTGGGCTTTGGTTTTCGTTGTGGTTTTTTAGGATTATTACACTTAGAAATTTTTCAAGAAAGATTACGTCGAGAATACAATTTAGATTTAATTGTGACCATTCCTAGTGTTGCCTATAAAGTGTATAAAAATAATGGTGAAGAAATAATAATAAGAACTCCGCAAAAATTACCAGAACCAAATGATGTATCAAAAATAGAAGAACCTTGGGTATCACTGGATATTATTAGCCCTAAAGATTATATTGGTAATATAATGAAGTTAGCTCAAGAAAAAAGAGGTGTCTATAAAAATACTCAATTCATATCCTCAGAAACAGAAGAACAAAGAGTTATTCTCCATTATGAAATTCCCATGTCAGCTATTTTAACTGATTTCTATGATAAGATAAAAAGTATTAGCTCTGGTTATGCTTCAATAAATTATGAATATTTAGATTATAGATTAGCTGATGTTGTTAAAATGGATATTTTAGTGGCTGAAGAAGCAGTTGAATCTCTAGCCACCATAGTTTATCGTGACGAAGCTTTTCGTCGAGGTAAAGAAATAGTAAATGTTTTAAAAGAATCTTTGCCGAAACAAATGTTTGTTTTAAAAATTCAAGCGGCTATCGGAGCTAAAATTATTGCTGCCGAAAGG